>Ga0180219_1000026_pt1 | contig 280894 bp, 249 predicted proteins | sample eDN3rd30CBELigMG_FD_151338 | JGI IMG/M metagenome (GOLD analysis project Ga0180219, IMG submission 151338) | Enriched Miracle-Growth compost microbial communities from Emeryville, California, USA - eDNA 3rd pass 30_C BE-Lig MG (version 2)... ...
TTGGCGCCGGCGAACAGCCGGTTCGAGGTCTCGGCGGTCGCGCCCGGCGCGAGCGTGACGGGATCGAGCAGATAGTCGGCCTGATAGGCCTTGCCGCCCTCGGTGGTCGCCGCGAAGCGGGCCGCATAGGGCTTGTCCTGCGGCGGGATCAGCGCCGAGGCCCAGTATTTGTCCGTGATGCCGAGCCAGCCGCCGGTCGGCTTGAAGGTGCGGGCGCCCTCGGAGATCTTCTTGTAGGGCAGCTCCTGCAGCCCCTCGTCGCCCATCACGCCGATCAGGCCTTCATGCAGGATGTAGTAGCCTGCGACCTGCGGCTCGCCGCGGCGCGAGATCAGCGCGTAAGGATAGAGGGTCTGGGGCGCGGCGCCGGAATTGGCGACGCTGTCCTTGATGGTGAACATGTAGTCGGCGTCGATCGCGATCGTGCGCCGGAACGTCAGGCCCTCGCCATTGTCCCAGGTCAGCGTGACGGGCGTCTTGGGCGTCAGCGGGCCGGTGGTCTCGGCCTTCCACTCGGTCTGGCCGTCCGGCAGCTTCACCGTCCCGCCCGGCGCGTTCACGAAGCCGAACTCGGCGTAATAAGGCTGCGGGCTGCCGAGCGGCGCGAACAGCACGATCTCGGGGCTCTTGGGGTCGACGGTCTCGCGATAGTCCTTGAGCGAGACGTCGTCGATCCGGCCGCCGGTGAGCGCGATCGAGCCGTTGAGCCGCTCGCTGTCGATCGCGACGCGGGCGCCCTGCTTCAGGACGTCTTCGCGGGAGCGCGGAGCGGCTTCGGTCGCCGGGGCGGCCGGGGCGTCGGGCCGCGGCGCCGCCTGCTCGCCCGCCGCGGGCGCCGGGGCGCTCTTGTCGGCGTGGAGCGCCTGCTGGGTCGCCTGCTGCTGGCGCTGCGCCTCGATCTGCGGGCGCGCAAAGAAATACTGCCAGCCGATGAGGACGCTGATCGACAGGGCGACCGCGAGAATCGTGTTGCGAGTGTCCATCACCGTCCGCTTTCGCGCCGGCCGTCCGACGCCGGAGAAGACCCGGCGTTGGCCGGGCCGGCGGGTCTGCTGCGCCCATGGGCGCGCTTCGCCGCGTCTTGGATGTCCCGCAGGATGCGCTCGAACGGGACCTCGAGAACAGCGCGGCGGGCGATCAGCACGTAATCGCAGCCCGGCCGCGCGACATCCGTCAGAACCGCGCGCGCGGCGGCGCGCAGCCGCCGCTTCATCCGGTTCCGCTCGACCGCGCCGCCGACGCGCTTGGTCGCGGTGAACCCCACGCGCGCCCGGGCGTCCGGCTCGCCGCGGTCACGCAGCTGCAGCCCGATGATCGGGCCGCCGATCTTGACGCCGCCATGCGAGGCCGCGACGAAGTCGCGCCGCAGGCGGATGGTCTCGAGCGGAGCCGGCATGGGCGCGCCGTTCGGTGCGCCTGCGAGCTCGCGCGTCAGGCGCTCAGCCGCTTGCGACCCTTGGCGCGACGCGCGGCGATGACCTTGCGGCCGCCGACCGTCGCCATGCGCGCGCGGAAGCCGTGGCGGCGCTTGCGGACGAGCTTGCTGGGCTGATAGGTCCGTTTCACGAACGTAGTCTCCGGTCGCCGAACCGCCGGACGCCCCGAGGGCGACAGGCTTGCGGCGCGGCCAAAACGAAAAAGCCCGCGGCGGACGCGGGCGCGATCACGGCCGGCTTATACGGGAGCGCGGCGCCGCAAGTCAACGCCGCGGCCGCGCGCGCCGGGGCTGCGGGCCGCTCCGGAGCGGTCGCTCGCGACGACGTGTTCGGCCGCGGGCCGGGGCGGCGGCTCAGGGTTTGACGAAGCACGTCCCGAACCGCATCATCGGGCGCGCGCCCGCCCGCTTCGTGGCGCGAACAAGATCATGACACAGCAGACGACCCACGCGGACGCCACCACCGGACGCCTCGGCCTTTCCGGCAAGCTGCTCGCGCTGACGGCGATGTTCGTCATGGTGTCGGAAATCATGATCTTCGTGCCGTCGATCGCGAATTTCCGCCTCAACTACATCGACGACGAGATGAACCGCGCCCGCACCGCGGCGCTGGCGCTCGACGCCGCGCCGGACGGCATGGTGGCGGAGCCGCTCGCGCGAAAGCTGCTTGCGAGCATCGGGGCGCGCGCGCTGGTGCTGAAATCCGGCGACGCGCGCCGTCTGCTCGCCGTCGCCGACATGCCGCCGGAGGTCGCGATCACGGTCGACCGGCGCGAGCCCGCCGGCGCGAGCGCGGTGCTCGACGCGTTCGACGTGCTGCTCAACGGCAAGAAGCGGCTGGCGCGCGTGGTCGCCGACGCGCCCGAGCAGGGCGACTTCATCGAGATCGTGGTCGAGGAGACCGCGCTGCGCAACGCCATGTTGGGCTTCGCGCGCAACGTGCTGCTGGTCGCGCTGGCGATCTCGCTCGCGACCGCAGCGCTGGTCTATCTCGCGCTCGACCTGCTGATCGTGCGGCCGGTGCGGCGGCTCACCGCCACCATGGTGGGCTTCGCGGAGGCCCCCGAGGATCCGAGCCGCATCGTGGTGGCCTCCGGCCGCGCCGACGAGATCGGCGTCGCCGAGAGCGAGCTCGAGCGCATGCAGAGCGAGATCCACGGCCAACTGCAGCAGAAGTCGCGGCTCGCCGCGCTCGGGCTCGCGGTCAGCAAGATCAACCACGACCTCAGAAACCTGCTGGCGGCCGCGCAGCTGATGTCCGACCGGCTCGGGACCGTCTCGGACCCCACGGTCCAGAAGCTCGCCCCAAAGCTGATCGCGACGCTCGACCGCGCCATCAGCTTCTGCCAGGCGACGCTGTCCTACGGCGCCGCGCAGGAGACCCCGCCGGCGCGCCGCATGGCGGCGCTCGCCGACATTGTCGAGGACACCCGCACCGCGCTCGGCCTCGCCACCGAGGAGGCCCGGATCGGCTTCGCGCCGGCGATCGAGCGCAGCCTGCAGATCGACTGCGACCCCGACCACATCTTCCGCGTGCTGCTCAATCTCGGCCGCAACGCCGCGCAGGCGTTCGAGAGCCGCGGGACTCCCGACCCGACGCGCGACCAGATCCGCATCTCCGGCCGCCGCGAGGGCGCGGTGGTGGTGATCGAGGTGTCGGACACGGGCCCCGGCCTGCCGCCAAAAGCGCGCGAGCACCTGTTCGAGCCGTTCCAGGGTTCCACCCGCACCGGCGGCTCCGGCCTCGGCCTCGCCATCGCGGCCGAGCTGGTGCGCGCCCATGGCGGCTCGATCGCGCTGGTCGAGGGCACGATGGGCGCGACCTTCCGGATCACCATCCCGGACCGGCCGATCGACCTCCAGGCCCGCGCCCGCGAGCGCGCCCGGGCCTGATCCGAGGCCGGCGCGGCGGCCTTCGCCAGCTCCTGTGCAGGCCCTTGCCAAGCCGCCCCCGAGCGGCTAACACGTCGCCTCCGCGGCGGCCGTCAGGCCGGCCCGGACGCGCGCCCGTAGCTCAGCTGGATAGAGCACCAGACTACGAATCTGGGGGTCAGAGGTTCGAATCCTTTCGGGCGCGCCATTTTCCTTCTCCAGTCAGATCAGACGTTTGCTCGACCGAGACTTGGTCGGGACCCATCGGCGGCGGCTGGTCGCACCTGCCCTCCGTCCACGCCTCCAAGCCTCGAAGCCTCCAACCACTGGAAGGCGCGCAGCGGCGCCAGATATCTGTCGCCATGCCTCCACGCGCGGCGCTGCGCGCGGATGTCTAGAGTCTGCTGATGAGGCGACATGTCTGCTGCTCCTTCGCCCTCCTCCGCCGTCGCGCAGGCGACCCGGGTCGCCGCGGGCGACGACCGCACCCGCTATGACGATGTCGCGATCGCGCTGCACTGGCTGACCGCCGGGCTGGTGATCCTGCTGTTCGGCCTGGCGCAGATCTGGGGCCTGTTCGACAAGCCGACGCGGCATCTGCTGATCGTCGGGCACATGTCGTTCGGGATCATGCTGACCGCGGTGATCGTGGTCCGCGTCGTGTGGCGGCTCATGCCGGGCCATCAGGTTCCGGCGGCCGTGTCGGGCTGGGTCGAGATCGCCTCCAAGATCGTGCACTACGCGCTCTATGCGCTGCTGATCGCTCAGGCCGTGCTGGGCTTCGCGCTGCGCTGGTCGGGCGATGAGGCGATGAGCTTCTTCGGGTTGCTGATTCCGCCGCCCTTCGCCAAGACCTCGAAGCCGGTTCATGAGGCGATCGAGGAGGCGCACGAGCTGATCGGCTGGGCGATCGTGGCGGTCGCCGCCGGCCACGCGGCGGCCGCGCTGTTCCACCATTACGTCCTGCGCGACGACGTGCTGTGGCGGATGCTGCCCGGCGCGCAGGCCCGCCGGCAGGCGCGCGAGGCGCCCGCGCCGCGCTGACGCGGCGCAAGCCGGCCGCGGCGCCCCGCCGCGGGATCCCGCCACGGCCGCGGCTTGTAACGTTATAATGTTACATATATGGATCGCGCAGAAGGAGCCCTCATGGCCGCGCGCGACCCGTTCCTGTCCTCGATGCTGGCGCAGCCGGCGACGCGGCGCGTCGCTGCGGCCGCGGCCGTCCTGACGCTGCTGTGGGGAGCGATCGTATGGGCGATCGCGCTGCCATGAGCGGCGGCGCGATCAGCCTGCGGGATGTCACGGTCGCCTATGACCGGCATCCGGCGGTGCACCATCTTTCGGGATCGTTCGCGCCCGGCAGCCTGACCGCCATCGCCGGGCCGAATGGGGCCGGCAAGTCGACGCTGCTCAAGGCGCTGATGGGCGAGCTTCCGGTCAGCGAGGGCGCGATCGACCGCGGCCGGCTGTCGGTGCGGGATTTCGGCTATCTGCCGCAGGCGGCCGAGATCGAGCGGCGGTTCCCGATCACGGTCGCGGACGCCGTGACGCTCGGCGCCTGGCGGCGCACCGGCGCCTTCGGCGGCGCGACCCGGGCGATCGCCGGCGAGGCCCGGCGGGCGCTGAGCGCCGTCGGCCTCGAAGGTTTTGAGCGCCGCCACATCGGCTCGCTTTCAGCCGGCCAGTTCCAGCGCGTGCTGTTCGCGCGCCTGCTGATGCAGGACGCCGAGGTCATCCTGCTCGACGAGCCGTTCACGGCGATCGACGCCCGCACCACCCGCGACCTGCTGGAGATCATCCGGCGCTGGCGCAGCGACGGCCGCACCGTGATCGCCGTGCTGCACGATTTCGAGCAGGTGCGGGCGCATTTCCCCGAGACGCTGCTGCTCGCCCGCGAACCGATCGAATGGGGCGCGACCGCCTCCGCGCTGTCGCCCGCGAACCTGCTGCGCGCCCGCGCCATGGCGGAAAGCTGGGACGAGGCCGCGCCGCCCTGCCGGCCGGGCGCGCACGATCACGCCCACGCCCACGACCACGCATGACGCTCTACTCCGCCCTCGTGGAGCCGTTCGCCGATTACGGCTTTATGCGCCGCGCGCTGGTCGCGACGCTCGCGCTCAGCCTCGGCTCCGGCCCGATCGGCGTGCTGCTGATGCTGCGCCGGATGAGCCTCGTCGGCGACGCCATGGCGCACGCCGTGCTGCCCGGGGCCGCCATCGGCTTCCTGATCGCCGGGGGCCTGTCGCTGCCGATGATGGGCCTCGGCGGCCTCGTCGCAGGCCTCAGCGTCGCGCTGCTGTCGGGGCTCGTCAGCCGGACCACCGCGCTCAACGAGGACGCGAGCTTCGCGAGCTTCTATCTATCCTCGCTCGCGCTCGGCGTGCTGATCGTCTCGCTGCGCGGCTCGAACGTCGACCTGCTGCACGTGCTGTTCGGCACGATCCTCGCGATCGACGCGGAGTCGCTCTGCCTGGTCGGCGGCATCGCCTCGCTTACCCTGCTTGCGATCGCGGCGGTCTACCGGCCGCTGGTCGCGGAATGCTTCGATCCCGGTTTCCTGCGCGCCGTCGGCGGCCGGGGGCCGCTCTACCACCTGCTCTTCATGTTCCTGGTGGTGATCAATCTGGTGGCCGGCTTCCAGGCGCTCGGGACGCTGATGGCGGTCGGCATGATGACGCTGCCGGCGGTGGTCGCCCGGCTTTGGGCGCAGACCCTGCCGGGCATGTTCGCGGTCGCGACCGGCGTCGGCGCGGTCTCGGGCCTCGTCGGGCTGATCGCGTCGTTCCACCTCGGAGTCGCGTCCGGCCCGACCATCATTCTGACGGCGAGCGTGATCTACGCCGCGTCGCTGCTCGCCGGCCCGCCAAGCCCGCTGCGGCGGCTCGTCCGGCGGCCGCATCTTTCCGCCTGAACCGCATGGAGACGACCCGATGAACCTCCGTTCGCGCCTGCTCGCGGGCCTCGTCGCCGCCGCCGCGCTCGCCGCTCCGGCCGCCGCCTCCGCCAAGACAATCAAGGCCGTGGTGAGCTTCACCGTGCTCGCCGACGTCGTGAAGAATGTCGGCGGCGACCATGTCGAGGTCCAGAGCCTGGTGCCGCCGAACGGCGATCCGCACGAGTTCGAACCCGCCCCGGATCATGCGCGGGCGCTGAAGGGCGCGGACGTCGCCTTCGTGAGCGGCGACGGACTCGAGACCTGGTTCGAGCGGCTCGCCAAGGCGGCTGGCTACCAGGGAAAGCCGGTCGCGGTCTCCGCCGGCGTGAAGACCGCGACCATGGAGGAGGACGGCGAGACCGTCACCGACCCGCATGTCTGGAACAGCCCGGCCAACGTGCTGGTCTGGGTGGCCAACATCGAGAAGGCGCTGGCCGAGGCCGACCCGGAGGACGCCGCGACCTTCAAGGCCAACGCGGCGCGCTATTCCGAGGAGCTCCGGGCCGTGAACGCCTATGGGCACGCGCGCTTCGACGCCGTGCCGCGGGACCGGCGCAAGGTGCTGACGAGCCATGACGCCTTCGGCTATTTCGCGCGCGAATACGGCGTGACCTTCCTGTCGCCGCTCGGGATCTCGACCGAGGCGGAGCCGTCCGCCGGCGGCGTCGCCGCCCTGATCCGGCAGATCAGGAAGGAGGGCGTGAAGGTCTATTTTCTCGAGAACTCCAACGACCCGCGGCTGATGCGCCAGATCGCGGAGGCGACCGGCGCGCAGCCCGGCGGCGAACTCTACCCGGAGGCGCTGTCGGGTCTCGACGGCCCGGCCGCGACCTATCTGGCGCTGATGCGCCACAACATCGACCAGATCGCGGGAGCCGTCGCGACCCAGAGCGCCGCGCAGGGCCGCTAACCGCCCGTCAACGCGCCCCGGCTTAGCCTCGTCCGGAATCGGGGGCGCCGGAGGCGATGACCGGAGACGCGCAGCGGGCCGCACGGCCCCGGGCCCGGGGGTTCGAATGGGCGGCGGCGGCGCTGTTCGTCGCCGCGATGGCGGCGCTGACGCTCGCCTCGATCGCCGACAAGCGGTTCCCGTTCCGGGGAGCGGACGAGCAGGGCCACTTCTCCTATGTGGCCCATCTCGCCCACGACGACGCCTTCTGGCCGGATCTCGGCGCCATGCCGCTCTACGATCTCGACGGCGCGCCGGCCGACCGGCCGAACTTCATCAACCACCCGCCGCTGTTCTACTGGACCGCGCTGCCGCTCTACGACGCGCTCGCCGCGCGCCATGTCGACTTCAAATGGCTGCGGGCCTATCCGGTCGCGCTGACGCTCGCCGGTTTCGCGGCGATCGCGGCGTTCGGGCTGCGGATGCGGTTCGGCGCGCCGGGCTTCGCCGTGCTGTTCGCCGGAGCGACGCTGCTCGACGTCACGACCCTCGCGGGGGCCTTCAGCAACGACCAGATGGCGGTTCTGGGCGGCGCCCTGGCCTGTCTCGGGGCGGCGCGGCGGGTCTCGTCGAGCACGGACGCCGCCGGCCTTGCGCTGCTGCTCGCCGGCGTCACGCTCTGTTCGGTGAAGCTCACCGCGCTGATGCTGGTCGGCGGCTTCGCAGGCCTCTGCCTGCTGCTCGCCCCCGGCCAGAAGCTCGACCTGAAAGGGCTCGCCGCGCTGGCCGCCGCCGGCCTGATCCTGGCGGTCCCCTACCTGATCCTGTGGCGAAGCTACGGCTCGCCGGCGCCCGACACCGCCGGGCAGACGCAGATGCTGAAGGACTACATCGCCGAATTCGGCTGGGACAAGGTTCCGCGCGTGAGCCTCGCCGCCTACCTCGCCGACGCGCCGTCGCTGTTCGCCGTGCAGCTCGGACGGAGCTTCGCCTATGTGGCGCTGCTGATGGCGATGTGCGCCAGCGCGTTGGTGGGATTCCTGCGCGAGGAGCGTCAGGCGCGGCCCGTGGCGGCGACGCTGGTGCGCGCCGCCGCGCTCGCGACCGCCGGCGTGCTCTGCGTCCACGTCGCCTTCGCGTATCGCCGCTACGCCGCGTATGGCTGGCTCGGGGATCTTTATCCCCGCTACTACTTCCCGCTGCTCGCGATCTATGGCCTCGGCTGGACGCTCGCGCTCCGGCGGCTCGCGGGCGTGTGGCTCCCACGAGCAAGCTCGGCCGCAACGGTCGACACCTGAACGTCAGCCGGCGTCGCCGTCCTGCGGCACGCGGCCGTGGACGAGGTCGTGGATGAAGCCGAGCTTCTGGATCACCGGCTCGGTCAGCACGAACGGGTAGGGATCGGGCGCGCCCATCGACCTGTTCAGCGCGTTCAGCGCCGCCGATAGGGCGAGCCAGGACTCGGCGATGTTCGCCATGGTGGTGTTGGGCGAATAGACGTCGAAATTGATCATGGCGGTGAGCAGATCCTCATGATCCTCCCGCGGATTGACCACGAAGCCCCACGCGCGTCCGGTGTCGAGCGTGTCGGTGATGTGGAAGTAGTGCGCCCAGGTCTCGGCGAAGTCCTCCCAGGGATGCGCGGCCGCGTAGGACGACACGAAGTGAAGCTGCCAGTCCGGCTTGGGGCCGTTGGCGTAGTGCCGCTTCAGCGCCTCGCCGTAATCCTGCGAGTCGTCGCCGAACACGGCGCGGCAGGCCGACAGCCGGCCGCCGTCGCGCACCAGCCGGTCCCAGTACCAGTGGCCGATCTCGTGCCGGAAATGGCCGAGCAGCGTGCGGTAGGGCTCGCCCATCGAGGTGCGCCGGCGCTCGCGCTCCGCGTCGTCGGCCTCGGCGAGCGCGATGGTGATCAGGCCGTTGTCGTGCCCGGTCATGACGTGGCCGCCATTCTCGGGATCGTGGCTCAGGAACTCGAAGCCGAGCCCTTCCGGGTCTTCGTCGCGCGTCACGAGCGGCAGCTTCAGGCGCAGCAGCGTGTAGAACAGCCGGCGCTTGGCGATCTCCATCTTCTGCCAGAGCGCGACGTTCGAGGCTTCGCCCAGATTGGGCACGACGAGGTTGTGGCGGCAGGCGAGGCAGAAGCCGCCCTCGCCCTCGCCCGGGACCAGCCAGTTGCAGGCGCCGTGCGTATAGTTCTCGCAGTAGCGCCACGGCCTGCCGTCGGCATGGCGGCCGACCGACACCCAGCCGCCATTGTCGGACGGCTCCAGCGCCAGCATGGCGTTGGCCTCCGGCTCGTAGCCCAGCGCGTGGTTGCAGCGCTCGCACAGGACGTTCTCGAAGAACACGACCTGGTCGCAGGCCGGGCAGGAAAACAGCTTCATCGGACATCCTTCGCGCGAGCGCGGATCTTGCGGCGCCCGACAATGCCGCGAGCCGTTAAACAGTTCCGCGACATGACAAGTCGGGGCTGGGGATCAGCCTTGCTGCGCCGCGAAAGGCCACTAAGCTGCACGCCGCCAGAACCCGGAGCGCCGCGCCACGCATGTCGATCCTCGCAGCTCTCCACCACGTCACGCACTACAAATATGATCGCCCGGTCGTGCTGGGACCGCAGGTCATCCGGCTGCGGCCGGCGCCGCATTCGCGCACCCGCGTGCCGTCCTTCGCGTTGAAGATCACGCCGGCGAACCACTTCATCAACTGGCAGCAGGATCCGTTCGGCAATTATCTCGCCCGCGTGGTCTTCCCGGACGTCGCCACCGAGCTGAAGATCGAAGTCGATCTCTTGGCCGACATGACGGTCTACAATCCGTTCGACTTCTTCCTGGAGGAGGACGCGGAGACTTGGCCGTTCACCTATGAGGAGACGCTGCGGACCGACCTGACGCCCTATCTGGAGACGGGGCCGGCGGGGCCGGAGCTGCAGGGGTTTCTCGCCGGCGTCGACCGCAGCGATCCGCGCACCATCGACTTCCTCGTCGGGCTCAACCGGAAGGTCTCGCAGACCGTCCGCTACCTGATCCGCATGGAGCCCGGCGTCCAGACGCCGGAGGAGACGCTCCAGAAGGGCTCGGGCTCCTGCCGCGACTCGACCTGGCTGCTGGTGCACGCGCTGCGCAATCTCGGCTTCGCGGCGCGCTTCGTGTCCGGCTATCTGATCCAGCTGAAGCCGGACGTGGTCGCGCTCGACGGGCCCGCCGGCGCCGATCACGATTTCACCGACCTGCACGCCTGGGCGGAGGTCTATCTGCCGGGCGCGGGCTGGATCGGGCTCGACCCGACGTCCGGCCTGCTGACCGGCGAGAGCCACGTGCCGCTTGCGGCGACGCCGCATTACCGCTCCGCAGCCCCAATCTCCGGCGTCGCCGGCTATGCCGAAGTCGACTTCGACTTCGCCATGTCGGTCGCCCGCATTTCGGAGCGGCCGCGCGTCTCCTATCCGTTTTCCGAGGAAAGCTGGAAGGCGCTCGACCGGCTGGGCGAAGCGGTCGACGCCGAACTCGCCCGCAACGACGTGCGGCTCACCATGGGCGGCGAGCCGACCTTCGTGTCGATCGACGACTTTCAGTCGCCCGAGTGGAACGCCGACGCCACCGGGCCGCAGAAGCGGGCGCTCGCCGACGAGCTGATCCGGCGGCTGCGAGACCGTTTCGCGCCCGGCGGCTTCCTGCATTACGGCCAGGGCAAATGGTATCCGGGCGAGACGCTGCCGCGCTGGACGTTCTCGCTGTACTGGCGCAAGGACGGCAAGCCGATCTGGAAGAACGCCGAGCTGATCGCCCGCGAGCGCGGCTCGGACGCCGCCGACGCCGCCGCGGCCGAGGCGCTCGCGATCGAAGTCGCCGCGCGGCTCGGCGTGCCGGCCGCCAATGTCATGCCGGCCTATGAGGATCCGGCCTATTGGCTGGCGCGCGAGGCGCAGCTTCCGGAGAACGTCGATCCGTCAAACCCGGAGCTCGCCGACCCGGAGGAGCGCGCCCGCATCGCCCGCGTGTTCGACCGCGGCCTCAACGCGCCCACCGGCTATGTGCTGCCGATCCAGCCCTGGCAGGCCGCGCCCGCGATCCGCTGGGCGTCGGAGCGCTGGGCGACGCGCCGCGCCAAGCTGTTCCTGACGCCCGGCGACAGTCCGGTCGGATACCGGCTGCCGCTTGGCTCGCTGGCGCATCTGTCCAAGACGGAGTTCCCGTATTTCTTCCCGGCCGACCCGGTGCGGGCGTTCGACCCGCTGCCGGACCCGAACGAGATCGCGCTCGGCCATGAGCAGCGCCAGATCCGCGCCGAAGAGCAACCCGTCGCGGCGGCCCCTGCGGCCCGGGAGGACGAGATCGTCGGCTATGTGCGCACCGCGCTGACCGTCGAGCCGAACGAGGGCAAGCTCTCGGTCTTCATCCCGCCGATGGAGTCGATCGAGGCCTATCTGGACCTGCTGACGGCGATCGAGGCGGCGGCCGAGGCGCAGGGCGCGCCGATCCAGATCGAGGGCTACGCGCCGCCGCACGACCCCCGCGTCAATGTCATCCGGGTCGCGCCCGATCCCGGCGTCATCGAGGTCAACGTCCATCCCGCGGGCTCCTGGCGCGAGGCGGTGGCGATCACCACCGGCGTCTATGAGGAGGCGCGGCTGTCGCGGCTCGGCGCCGACAAGTTCATGGTGGACGGCAAGCACACCGGCACCGGCGGCGGCAACCACGTCGTGGTCGGCGGCGCGACGCCGCTCGACAGCCCGTTCCTGCGCCGGCCGGACCTGCTGAAGTCACTGATCCTGCACTGGCAGCGGCATCCGTCGCTGTCCTACCTGTTCTCGGGCCTGTTCATCGGCCCGACCAGCCAGGCCCCGCGGATCGACGAGGCCCGCCACGACTCGCTCTACGAGCTCGAGATCGCGATGGCGAACGTGCCGCCGCCGGGGGCCGGCGCGCCGCCGCCGCCCTGGCTGGTCGACCGCCTGTTCCGCAACCTGCTGATCGACGTCACCGGCAACACGCACCGGTCGGAGATCTGCATCGACAAGCTCTATTCGCCGGACGGCCCGACCGGGCGGCTCGGCCTCGTCGAGTTCCGCGCCTTCGAGATGCCGCCGGACGCGCGCATGAGCCTGGCGCAGCAGCTGCTGATCCGAGCGCTGATCGCACGGTTCTGGAAGGAGCCCGCGCAGGGCGGCTTCGCGCGCTGGGGCGCGCAGCTGCACGACCGCTTCATGCTGCCGGCCTTTGTCTGGGGCGATTTCCTCGACGTGCTGGGGGATCTCGGCTGGGCGGGCTACCCGCTGCGGCCCGAATGGTTCGAGGCCCAGGCCGAGTTCCGCTTCCCGTTCTGCGGGCGGATCGAGCGCGAGGGCGTCGGGCTCGAGCTCCGGCAGGCGCTCGAGCCGTGGCACGTGATGGGCGAGACCGGCGCGATCGGCGGCACCGTGCGGTTCGTCGACTCCTCCGTCGAGCGGCTGCAGGTGAAGCTGTCCAACGCCGACCCGGCGCGCCACGCCGTCGCCTGCAACGGGCGGCTCGTGCCGCTCACGCCGACGGGATCGAGCGGCGAGCTCGTCGCCGGCGTGCGCTTCAAGGCGTGGCAGCCGGCCTCGGGGCTGCACCCGACCACGCCGGTCCACGCTCCGCTGACCTTCGACATCTACGACCGTTGGGCGAAGCGCTCGATCGGCGGCTGCGTCTACCACGTCGCCCATCCGGGCGGGCGGAACTACGACTCCTTCCCGGTCAACGCCTACGAGGCCGAGGCGCGGCGTCTTGCCCGCTTCCAGGACATCGGGCATACGCCGGGGGCCTTCGAGCCGGCGCGCGAGCCGGCCAATCCGCACTTCCCGCTTACGCTCGACCTGAGACGGCCGGCGGGCCTCACGGCCTGATCGCCTGCCGTCGCCAAGCACGCCGGCGGGCGCCATGATGCGCCCGCTTGCCCTGGAGCCCCCGCCGGTGCCCCGACCCTCAACCGCCGACGCCACGCTGGCCGCTGCCGACGAGCGGCCGTCCGCAGGCCTGCTGCGCGGCTACCGGCCGCCCGCCGGCGTGTTCGACGAGGCGGTCGACGCCGACGGCGCGGTGCGCCCGCATTACCGCGCGCTGATCGCCGCGCTCGCCGCGATGGACGAGCCGGAACGCGAGCGGCGCTTCTCGAGCGCCGGCCAGTATCTGCGCGAGGCGGGCGTCTACTACCGGATCTATGGCGGCGCCGAGCGCGGCGAAGACGCCCGCGCCTGGCCGCTCGCGCAGCCGCCGCTGATCATCGCCCAGCGCGAATGGACCGAGCTCGCGGCCGGTCTCGAGCAGCGCGCGCTGCTGCTCGAAAAGCTGCTCGGAGACTTTTACGGCGAGCGCCGCCTGATCCGCGACGGCGTCCTGCCGCCGGCGCTGCTCGGCCGCAATCCGGAATTCCTGCGGCCGCTCGCCGACCAGGCGGCCTCCGGCTCGCCGCTCATCCGCTTCATTGCGGTCGATCTCGGCCGCGGCCCGGACGGCCGCTGGTGGGTGCTCGGCGACCGGACGCAGGCGCCGTCCGGCGCCGGCTTCGCGCTCGAAAACCGGGTCGCGACCTCGCGGGCCTTTCCGGACCTGATCCGGGACCTCAAGATCCAGCGCCTCGCCGGCTTCTTCCAGCGCTTCCGCGAAACGCTGAACGCGCTCGACGACGGCCGCGGCGCCCGGGTCGGCGTGCTCTCGCCCGGACCGCACAACGAGACCTATTTCGAGCACGCCTATCTCGCGCGCTATCTGGGCTTCCTGCTGCTCGAGGGCGGCGACCTGGCGGTCCACGGCTCCTCCGTGGTGGTCAAGACGGTCGACGGCGCCAAACCCATCCGGGTGCTGTGGCGCCGCCTCGACGCCGATTTCGCCGACCCGCTGGAGCTGCATGCGCGCTCGCGCATCGGAACCCCGGGGCTCGCGCGCGCGGTGCGGGCGGGCGCGGTCGAAATGGTCAACGCGCTCGGATCGGGAATCCTTGAGACGCGCGCGCTGCTCGCCTTCCAGCCGGCGCTCGCCCGCGCGCTGCTCGGCGAGGAGCTCCGGCTGCCGACGGTCGCGACCTGGTGGTGCGGCCAGCAGGCGGAACGGGATTACGTCGCAGAACATCTCGAGCGCCTGTCGATCGCTCGCGCTTTTCCGCAGACCGTCGAGGAGGAGGAGCATCGCCGTCCGCTCGATCTCGGCATGCGGCGCGCGCCGTCGGAGCGGCTGCTCGACGACCTCGCCAACGACCCGGCAAGCGTGGTCGGCCAGGAGCTCGTGGGGCTTTCGACCGCGCCGATGTTCGTCGACGGCCGGCTGGAGCCGCGCCCGGTGACGCTGCGCGTCTATCTGGCGCGCCATGCGGATGGCTGGAGCGTGATGCCGGGCGGCTTCGCGCGGGTGTCGAGCTCGACCGATCCGCTGGCGGTGACGATGCAGTCCGGCGGCCGCTCGGTCGACGTGTGGGTGACTTCAGACCGGCCGGAGCGGCCGGTCTCGCTGCTCGAGACCGCGACCGGCTTCGCCCGCCGTCTGCCGAGCGCCCCGCCGGCGCGCGCGGCCGACAACCTCTACTGGCTCGGCCGCTATGTGGAGCGCGCCGAGGCGGCGACGCGCCTCGTCCGGCTGCATGCCGCCCGGCTTGCGGAGGGCGAGCGGCGCGGCGCGCTCGAAGCCGAGGTCGGCGAATTGCTGGCCGGCATCGGCGTCGAGGCCGCGCTCGGCGATCCGGCCGAGGGCCTGCTGCGCCGCGTGCGCGCGGCGTTCGAGACGGCGTCGCGCATTCGCGACCGCTTCTCGCCCGATGGCTGGCGCGTGCTGCGCGAGCTGGTCGACCTGATCGAGCGGCGGCTGGAGCGCGACGAGACCGACGACCTGCCGGGACTCGCGAGCGAGGTCCTGATCCGGCTTTCGGGCTTCACAGGGCTGGTCCGCGAGAACATGTACCAGTTCACCGGCTGGCGCTTTCTGCAGGCCGGGCGGCTGCTCGAGCGCGGCCAGATGACGGCGCGGCTCGCGGCGGCGCTCACCCGCGACGAGCCGCCCGAGGGGGCGCTCGAAGCGCTGCTCGAATTCGCCGACAGCCGGATCACCTATCGCCGGCGCTATTCGGTGACGCTGTCGCGCGAGACGGTGATCGACCTGATCGTGCTGGACCCGCTCAACCCGCGCTCGATCGCCTTCCAGGTCAACGGCTTCAAGACGCTGCTCGACGAGCTTCCCGGCATGCGCCGCGGCGAGACGCCGGCTACGGTCTCCCGCCGGGCGGCGCGGCTTCAGGTGCGGCTCGCGACCGCCGACCCGGCCGAGCTCAGCCATCTGTTTCTGGAGCGCGTGGCGGCCGATCTCGGCGACATTTCGGACCTTCTGGCCGAACAGTTCTTCAGCGCGGCGCCGGCGGCGCGCGGCGAGCGCCCGGAAGCCGAATGATCTACGACGTCACGCTCAACATCGCCTACGACTACCCGGCCGCCGTAAAGGACGCCCGCCACGTCCTGCGGGTCCGCCCGCGCGAGCTCGACGGCCAAAGCGTGCGGGCGGCGCGCGTGACGGTCGCGCCGCATCCGGACGAGGCCGGGCGCGAGCTCGACTTCTTCGGCAACGCGCTCGACCAGCTGCTGATCCTGCCGGAGCATGAGGCGCTCTCGGTCGAAATGCGGGCGCGCGTCGAGCTGCGCCGCGCTCTGCCGGATCTCGAGGCGACCCCCACGATCGCCGATCTGGCGGCCGCGGCGGCCGCCGCCCGCGAGACCGGACCGACGGGACCGATGCATTTTCTCGGCGACAGCAGGAGCGCGCGGCGAACCGATGCGGTCAGCGCCTATGCGCGCGAGCTGATCGACCCCGCCGCGCCTGCGGGCGAGGCGGTGCTGGCCTTCGCGAGCCGCATGAAGGCGGACTTCAGCTTCGCGCCCGGCGCGACCACGGTGGACACGCCGCTCGAGGAGGCCTTCGCCAAGCGCGAGGGCGTCTGCCAGGACTTCGCGCATGTGATGATCGCGGCGCTGCGCGGCGTCGGCGTGCCGGCCGCCTATGTCAGCGGCTTCCTGAGGACTTTACCGCCGCCGGGCCGGCCGCGGCTCGAGGGCGCGGACGCGATGCACGCCTGGGTCGACGTCTGGCTCGGCCCCGACATGGGCTGGCAGGGGTTTGACCCCACCAACGGCGTCACGGTGCTGGACGACCATGTGGTGGTGGCGATCGGACGCGACTATTCGGACGTCGCGCCGATCGACGGGGTGGTGCTGACCGCCGGCCCGCAGAAGACCAGCCACTCGGTGGACGTCGTTCCGGTCGGCGAGCGGGTCAGGAAGGCCTGACGCCAGTCGAAGCGCCGGCCTCCCCCCTGTTGGGGAGAGGTCGCGCGAGGCGGCCGTGAGACGGCGTTACGCCACCTCGGCTTCGGCCTTGCGGCTTTCGCGCTTGCGGTCGTTCGGGTCGAGCAGGCGCTTGCGCAGGCGGATCGACTTCGGCGTCACCTCGACCAGCTCGTCGTCCTGGATCCAGGCGAGCGAGCGCTCCAGCGTCATCCGGATCGGCGGCGTGAGGCGCACCGCCTCATCCTTCGACTGGGTGCGGATGTTGGTGAGCTTCTTGCCCTTGAGGACGTTGACCTCGAGGTCGTTGTCGCGGCTGTGGATGCCGATGATCATGCCCTGGTAGACCTTCCAGCCCGGCTCGATGATCATCGGGCCGCGATCCTCGAGGTTCCAGAGCGCGTAGGCCACCGCCTCGCCGGGCTCGTTCGCGATCAGAACGCCGTTGTTGCGGCCGGCGATCTCGCCCTTGTAGGGGCCGTAGGCGTGGAACAGGCGGTTCATGATCGCCGTGCCCTTGGTGTCGGTCAGCAGCTCGCCCTGATAGCCGATCAGGCCGCGGGTCGGCGCGTGGAACACCAGCCGCAGCCGGTTGCCGCCCGACGGGCGCATCTCCAGCATGTCGGCCTTACGCTCCGACATCTTCTGCACGACGATGCCGGAATGCTCCTCGTCGACGTCGATCACGACCTCTTCGATCGGCTCGACCAGCTCGCCGGCCTCGTTGCGCTGCATCACCACGCGCGGTCGCGACACGCCGAGCTCGAAGCCTTCGCGGCGCATGGTCTCGATCAGGATCGCGAGCTGCAGCTCGCCGCGGCCGGAGACGATGAACGAGTCCTTGTCCTTGGACTCCTCGACCTTGAGCGCGACGTTGCCCTCGGCCTCCTTGAGCAGCCGGTCGCGGATGACGCGGCTCGTCACCTTGTCGCCCTCGGTGCCGGCGAGCGGGCTGTCGTTGACGATGAAGCTCATCGACACCGTCGGCGGGTCGATCGGCTGCGCCTGGATCGGCTCGGTGACCTGCGGGTCGCAGAAGGTGTCGGCGACGGTCGCCTTCACGAGGCCCGCGATCGAGACGATGTCGCCGGCCTCGCCGACGTCGATCGCCGTCCGCTCAATGCCGCGGAAGGCGAGGATCTTGGACACGCGGCCGGTCTCGACGAGCGAACCGTCGCGCGACAGGACCTTGACGGTCTGGTTCGGCTTCACCGTGCCGGAGGCGATGCGGCCCGTGATGATGCGGCCGAGGAACTGGTTGGCTTCCAGAAGCGTCCCGAGCATCCTGAACGGACCTTCTTCGGTCTTGGCTTCCGGCACGTGCTTGAGCACCAGCTCGAACAGCGGCGCCAGGCCCTCGTCCTTCGGCCCCTCCGGCGAATGGTTCAGCCAGCCGTCGCGGCCCGACCCATAGAGGATCGGGAAGTCGAGCTGCTCGTCGGTGGCGTCGAGCGCCGCGAACAGGTCGAACACCTCATTGATGACCTCCGACGAGCGCGCGTCCGGCCGGTCGACCTTGTTGACCGCGACGATCGGCTTGAGGCCGATCTTCAGCGCCTTCGAGACCACGAATTTGGTCTGCGGCATCGGGCCTTCGGCGGCGTCCACCAGCACGATCACGCCGTCGACCATCGACAGGATGCGCTCGACCTCGCCGCCGAAGTCGGCGTGGCCGGGCGTGTCGACGATGTTGATGCGCGTGTCCTTCCAGACGACCGAGGTCGCCTTGGCCAGGATGGTGATGCCGCGCTCCTTCTCGAGGTCGTTGGAGTCCATCACGCGCTCGGCGACGCGCTGGTTCTCACGGAACGAGCCGGACTGCTGCAGGAGCTTGTCCACCAGGGTCGTCTTGCCGTGGTCGACGTGCGCGATAATCGCGATGTTGCGGAGTTTCATGGAAACGACGTGCCTCAAGGCCCGCGAGCCGCGCGGGCCGCCTTCGATCTGATTGTCTGCTGTGCGGCGCAACAGATGCGGGAGAAGGCCGCAAAACGCAAGGGCCGCCGCAGAAAGCCGCTCAGGATGCGGCTGGTTTCGGGCTCGCCTGCACCCGCGCGACCATCTCCTCGACGACCTCCAGGACGTCCGCCCGGTCCGCCGCGGACGCCATCTCGAAGTCGAACACGGACGGCTCGTAGCGCCGCTCGGGGCAGAGCTCCGCCCAGGAGCAGCCGAAATAGGCCTGCGCGAAGGCTTCGTTGGCGGGCGCGAAGCGCTCGCGGATCGCGCGGTAGCGCTCCTCCGTCAGGCCCACATAGGGAACCGCCTCCCAGCCGCGGCCCTCCATCAGCTTCAGGAAGTGCTCGTAGAGGTCGATGTAGTTCGGCAGCGAGCGGATGCGGACGTCGACCCGGCGCATGATCTCCTGTGCGGCGAACATGCCCTTCACGCCGAAGTTCGGATTGATCCGCGGCGGCTCCTCGAGCTTGAAGCTTTCCGGCACGCCGATCGCGTCGAGAAAGCTGCGGGCGAGGCCGTGCTTCACGGCGCGCTCGAACGAAATCGGCCGCACCGTGACGGCGGGATGTTCCATGGCCAGCTTCAGGAACGCCCATGGGTCCATGTAGCCGCGCTTGATCACATGCGCCTGAAACTCCGCGAAGCTGCGGCGCGAGGCGAAGTTCTTCTGGTCCTGCGTGTACCAGGAGTTCATCCAGATTGGCTGGTCGCGCACGAAGGCGACCACCACCACCCGAAAACCGTACTCCTCGAAGAAGCCGATGATGCGCTCGAACCAGCGCTCGCGGCGCAGCAGGATTGCGAAATGCTCGCTTGAGACGACGATCGAGCCCGGCGTCTCCTCGATCAGCGCGCTGAATTCAGCCCAAACCGGCGCGTCGCGAAGCGCGCCCGGCAGCCGCAGATAGGTCTTGCGGGCGAGCGGCGTGTGGTTGCGCCGCCGCCGTCCTTCCGGGCTCAGCGTGGTGGGATAGCTCAGTCCCAGCCGCGCCAGCGATTTGGCGTTGGCCGAAAGGGCGTGCTGGATCGAAGTCGAGCCGGTCTTGTGCGGCCCGATGTGCAGATAGCAGACCCGCTCCGCCGTCGCAGGGGGCTTCCGGCGGAGCAGGTCGAGGATCATCGGAGCGGGCGGAGAGCGACCGCGCTCAGGCGCCGCGCCGCCGCCGCGCGCCGAGCGTGCGCAGGCGGAGCGCGTTGAGCTTGATGAAGCCGGCCGCGTCGCGGTGGTCATAGGCCACCGCGCCGTCCTCGAAGGTCACGAGCTCCTGGTCGTAGAGCGAGTTCGGGCTCTCGCGGCCGGTGACGATGACGTTGCCCTTGTAGAGCTTGAGCCGCACGCGGCCCGAGACCTCCTTCTGGCTGAGGTCGATCGCCGCCTGCAGCATTTCCCGCTCCGGCGAGAACCAGAAGCCGTTGTAGATGAGCTCCGCATAGCGCGGCATCAGCTCGTCCTTCAGGTGCGCCGCGCCGCGGTCGAGCGTGATCGACTCGATTGCGCGATGCGCCGCCAGAAGAATCGTGCCGCCGGGCGTCTCGTAGACGCCGCGCGACTTCATGCCGACGAAGCGGTTCTCGACCAGGTCGAGCCGGCCGATCCCATTGGCCTTGCCGAGCGCGTTGAGCCGCGCCAGCAGCTCGGCCGGCGACAGCTTCTCGCCGTCGACCGCGACCGCGTCGCCCTGCTCGAAATCGATCGACATCAGCGTCGGCTCGTCGGGCGCGTCCTCCGGCGCGATGGTGCGCATGTGGACGTCTTCGGGAGCCGGCAGGCTCGGATCCTCGAGCACCTTCCCCTCCGAGGAGGAGTGCAGCAGGTTGGCGTCGACCGAGAACGGCGCCTCGCCGCGCTTGTCCTTGGCGATCGGGATCTGGTGCTGCTCGGCGAATTCGATGAGCCTGGTGCGGGACGTCAGGTCCCATTCGCGCCAGGGCGCGATCACCGTCACGTCGGGCTCGAGCGCATAGTAGGAGAGTTCGAAGCGCACCTGGTCGTTGCCCTTGCCGGTGGCGCCGTGACAGACCGCGTCCGCGCCCGTCGCGCGCAGAATCTCGATCTGGCGCTTGGCGATCAGCGGCCGGGCGATCGAGGTGCCGAGCAGGTACTGGCCCTCGTAGACCGTGTTCGCCCGGAACATCGGGAACACATAGTCGCGGACGAACTCCTCGCGCAGGTCGTCGACATAGATGTTGTCCGGCTTGACGCCGAGCAGCTCGGCCTTCTTGCGCGCCGGCTCGAGCTCCTCGCCCTGGCCGAGATCGGCCGTGAAGGTCACGACCTCGCACTGATAGGTGGTCTGCAGCCACTTCAGGATCACCGAGGTGTCGAGGCCGCCCGAATAGGCGAGCACGACCTTCTTGACGGATTTGGGTTCGGTCATCGGGGAGTCCGGAAGAGGGGTGAGCGAGCGCGGCGCACTCTAGCCATGAAGGGCCGCGAGGCAAGCCGGGGCCTGTCGGGGACCTGCAGGGTCCGCCTGTCAGCCGCCAAACAGCTTCTTCAGGAAGCCGAGCGGCTCGCGGATCGGGTTCGGCGCGCGGCGCTCGCGGACGACGTAGCCGTCGCGCGGATAATCGCCGGCATAGGGCTCTTCTTCCGGCGGCGGACCCTGGCCGGGGCCGGTCTGGTAGACGTCGCCCGGCTGCTGCTCCTCATAGCCGGCGACGCGCGGGCTCCAGTCGCCCGGCAGCGCCGCGACCTCCACGCCCTCATGGGCGCGCGTCATGAAGCGGCTCCAGATCTCGACCGGCAGACCGCCGCCGGAGGCGTGCTTGGTGGGGCTGTTGTCGTCATTGCCGAGCCAGACGGCGGTGACCATGCGGGAGGTGTAGCCGACGAACCAGGCGTCGCGGAACTCCTGGCTGGTGCCGGTCTTGCCGGCGGCCGGCCAGCCGTCGAGCTTCGCCGACCGCGCCGTGCCGGAGCGCAGCGTCTCCTGCAGCATCGCGTTCATCATGCCGACACGCTCGGCATCGACGATCTCCTTCGGCGGGTCGACGCGGCGCTGGTAAAGCGTCTCGCCGTCGGCGGTCTTGACCGAGCGCACGATGTAGGGCTTCGCCTCGAAGCCGCCATTGGCGAAGGGCGTATAGGCCGCCGCGAGCTCGAGCGGACTGACCTCCGAGGTGCCGAGCGCGATCGACGGATTCGGCGCGAGCTGGGACGTGATGCCCATGCGGTGCGCCGTGTTGACGACGTTCTCCGGGCCGACCTCGACGCCGAGCCGCACCGCGACCGTGTTGATCGACTGCGACAGCGCGCGGGTGAGGGTCATCGGGCCGGCGTAGCGGCGGGTGTAGTTCTCCGGATTCCAGCCCTTGAGCTGCACCGGCGCGTCGACCCGGATCGAGTCCGGGTTGAGCCCGAGCTCGAGCGCCGTAAGATAAACGAACGGCTTGAAGGCCGACCCCGGCTGGCGCTTGGCCTCGACCGCGCGGTTGAACTGGCTTTCCGCATAGGATTTGCCGCCGACCAAGGCGCGCACCGCGCCGTCCGGCTCCAGCGCGACCAGCACCCCCTGGGTGACCTTCAGTTTGGCCCCGCGCTTGGCGATGCCGTCGGCGAGGTCGCGCTCCGCCTCCGTCTCCAGCGCCGAGTCGATCGTGGTCTGGACGATCAGATCCTCGTCATAGAGCCCGACGAGCGAATCCAGCTGGTCCATGACCCAGTCGGCCGCATAGCCGACCGCGCCCTCGGGCTTCGGCTGCGGCGAGGGGGGCGAAGCCCGAAAAGCCGTCTGGGCCTGGTCGCGGGTGATGTAGCCCTCATCCGCCATCGCCCGCAGCACGACGTCGGCGCGGGCCCGCGCGGCCTCCGGATCGTGGCTCGGCGAGAGCCGCGACGGAGCTTTGACCAGCCCGGCCAGCATGGCCGCCTCGGTGATGTTCACCTTGCGGATCGACTTGCCGAAATAGCGCTGGGCCGCCGCCTCGACCCCATAGGCGCCCGCGCCGAAATAGACGCGGTTGAGGTACATCTCGAGGATCTTCTGCTTGCCGAACTTGCGCTCGAGCCAGAACGCCAGCACGGCCTCCTGCACCTTGCGCCCGAGCGAGCGCTCCGGCGTCAGGAACAGGTTCTTGGCGAGCTGCTGGGTCAGCGTCGAACCGCCCTGGGCGACGCCGCCGTGCTCGATATTGGCCTTGAGCGCGCGCGCCAGGCCGTACACGTCGACGCCCCAGTGATCGTAGAACCGCCGGTCCTCGATCGCGATGAACGCCTGCGGCACGAATTTGGGCATCTCCGACAGCGGCACGCTGGCCCCGCCGGTCTCGCCGCGGTTGGCGATCGGCTTGCCGTCGAACGACACGATCTGGACGTTCGGCGGCCGTTTCGGGACCTCCAGGTTCTGGATCGGCGGCAGGCGGGACGCGTAATAGGCCACCACGCCGCCGGCGCCGACCGCGCCGAACAGGCACAGCGTCAGGGCGAGCGCGACGAACCGGCCGATGAGGCTGCGCCGTCGGCGGGGCGGCCGGCTCGGCTCGCGGCGCTTGCGCGCAGGGCGGCTGCGGCCCATCACCCAGTCCCAGTAGGAGATTTTTTCGCGGGGCGGATCCTTGAGGCCGTCATCGCGCGGCGCTCCGAAGCCCGGCTCCCGGCGTCCGTCCTCCGGACGCGCGTCGAACACCGGCTCCTCGCGACCGGCGCCGCGCTCCGGCTCCGACGCCGGCCCAGCCGTCGGGCGATCCTCCGGCGAGAGGCGCAGATCGGGCGTCTCGGGCCTGACGTCGAAACGCGGCTCGCGTCGTTCCTCCCGCCCCCGTCCGATGCCCATCGCGCCAAAGCCTCGTCACGTCGCACGCCGCGGCCGCTCTTGGCGAGCGACCGTCCCATGTTCCACCGGTTGGACTTTGAATGCGGCAGGTTTAAGGGCCGTTACGGGCGCAAACGCCCGCCCGGCCCTTGGGTTCCGAGGCGTTTGGCGTCGCTCGCCGCCGCCTGCTTGTGCAGGTGGACGAAGAAAGCCGTTGCGAACAGAGGGGTGAGCAGGTTCGCAAACGGAATGACGGCGAGGCCCGCCACCAGAAGGCCGCCGAGGAAGACCTTGCCGCTGTGACGGCGGCGCAACGCCGTCGCCTCCGCCTCGCCCCGGAACCGCATGGCGGCGAGCGCGAAATATTCGCGGCTCAGCAGGTAGCCGTTCACGCCGAGCCAGGCGACGAGATTGATCCCCGGCAGGAACAGCAACACCAGCAGGAGCAGGTTGAGCCCGAGCACGAGCAGGGCGAAACGCGCCGACAGCAGCAGCCCGCGCCAGAACGGCGGCGCGACCCCCGGCGGGTCGTCCGGATAATGCGCGCGCTCGACATGGCCGGCGATGTCGTCGAGGAACAGCCCGGCGACCATCGCGGTCACCGGCGTCACCAGGAACAGCAGCCCAAACGCCGCCCCGAGGCCCGCCACCAGATGCGCGAGCCAGTTCGCGGTCGGGTTCGGCAGCGTGACGAGACGCTCGGCCGCGGCCTCGAGCGCGAACCAGCCGAACACCAGCAGCGCGAGCGTGATCCCGATCGACTTCCACAGCACCCCGCGGAATTCGGGCGAGAAGGTCTGCCGCGCCGCCTTGATGGCTGCGTCCCACATCGGCGGCGCTCAGGCCGCGTCGTCGGGCGAGCGGACCTGCGCGTCCGGCCGGCCGAGCAGCGCCGCATTGGTGAGCCTGCGGACCTCGCGCTCGACCACGGCGGCGAGGCGCTTGCGGTCGGTCGTCGGATCGGCCGCGATCGGCTCGCCGAAGGTGACGGTCGCGTCGATCGCGCCGTCGCGCAGGATCGACCACAGGTGCTGCGGGAAGCCCATATCGCCATACCAGGCCACGAAGGGGCGGCCCAGGCGCCCGAGCGGCAGGCCGTTGCGGTGCGTGTAGGCGATCGAAACCGGCTGCACCCAGACCGCCGCAGCCTCGCCGCCCGCGAGCAGCGCGTTCTGCGTCGCGCCGAGCAGCGCGGTGCGGAACGGCAGCACGCGGTTGCCGTCGCTCGACGTGCCTTCGGCGAACAGCACGACCGGTTGCCCGGCCGCCATCCGCTCCGCCATCCGGCGGTTCACGCTCCCGGTGGCGCTGCGGCGGGAGCGGTCGACGAAAATCGAGCGCTGCAGCTTGGCGAGCCAACCGAACACGGGCCAGTCGGCGATCTCGGATTTCGCCACGAAGCACATCTCACAGACCGAGCCGAGCACCGGGATGTCGAGCCAGGAGGAGTGGTTGGAGGCGATGAGCAGCGGCCGGGCGCCGGCGGGCGCGCCGATCACCCGCACCCGCATGCCGACGATCCTCAGCGCCAGGCGGTGGAACCTCAGCGGAATGGTCTCCGCCGAAGGCCGCCCGAGGCGCAGCATCAGCATCTGAACGGGCGCGAGCGTCACGACGGTCGCGATGAGCGCGACCACAGAGGCCGCCGCGCGGAGCCGCCTGTGCGCCAAGCCTAGCCCTCGTCGTCGAGCGGGATGGCGTAGAGCTCGAGCCGGTGGTCGACGAGCCGGTAGCCGAGGCGCCGTGCGATCTCGGCCTGCAGCTCCTCGATGGCCTCGTCGCGAAACTCGATGATCTTGCCGGTCCTGAGGTCGATCAGATGGTCGTGATGCTCGTCCGGCTGCGGCTCGTAGCGCGAGCGACCGTCGCGGAAGTCGAGACGCGCGATGATGCCCGAGTCCTCGAACAGCTTCACCGTCCGATAGACCGTCGAGATCGAAATCCGGGGGTCGACTGCGGAGGCGCGGCGGTAGAGCTCCTCGACGTCGGGGTGGTCGTCCGCCTCGCCGACCACGCGCGCGATGACGCGGCGCTGCTCGGTCATCCGCATGCCCTTAGCGGCGCAGAGCTGCTCGATCGAATCGGTTTTCGGCGTTGACACTTCGGGCCTCGTCCCCGGTCGTCTCGCGGCCCCCAAGGGCGACATGGCCATCAGCGGTCGCTTATAGGAGCGGCGCGCGGCGGCGTAAACACGCCCCTCAGGGCAACTCCAGCGCGAGCACCCTGGCGGCGCCGCGGGTTCCGTCGGCCCGCGCGTAATAGGCCGGCCGGCGCCCGACCTGGGCGAAGCCGAAGCGGCGGTAGAGCGCGAGCGCGGCGGCGTTCTCCTCGTCGACCTCGAGCACGATGCGGCGCACGCCGCGGCCGCAAAGCCTGCCGAGGTGATGGCTGAACAGCGCCGCGCCGCCGCCGGAGCCGCGCCGCGCCTCCGCGACCGCGACCGACAGCACCTCGGCCTCGTCCTCGGCGACACGCGACAGCGCGAAGCCGAAGGCGCGCTCGCGGCCCTCGCGCCGGAGCACGCAGCCGATCACGGCGCGGTCGTTCAGCAGCGCGTCCATCTCGTCGACGCTCCAGCCGCGGGCGAAGGCCGCGCGATGAAGCTCCGAGAGTTCGTCGGCGTCGCCGGCGTCGGCGGGCTCGACCGCCCAGGCGGCGGAGCGCGACAAATAGGCGTCCCAGAACCACCAGTACATCGACGTCCCGTTCACCGGCGCGCGATCCGGCCGCCCTGCTGCGGATGCGCGTCGGCAGCCTTGAGGTAGAGGGGACGCGGCGGCTGTTCGGCAGGATCGCACGCCGCCCCGAGTCGCGCGAGCCAGACCGGCTCCGGCGCCTCGTGCCGCGCCTGCGCCTTTCGGATGCCGGCGTCGTCGGCGGCGGCGATCACCAGGTCCGCGCCCGAGCCGACGACCAGCGCCGGGCCCTCGCCGAGCGCCCGCGCGGCCTCGCGCGCGTCGATCAGCCGGGGTGAGACGAGCGAGCGGCCGTCGCCAGCAAAGGCCTGGAAGAACACGCGGCCATGCCGTGCGTCGATCGCGGCCGCGACCGGCGTGGCGCCGTCGCCGCCGTCGAGCGCCGGCGCGGCGAGCGCCGAGAGGGTCGTGACGCCGACCACCGGCAGCCCGGCGCCGAGGCCGATCGCCCGCGCGCAGGCGAGGCCCACCCGAAGACCGGTGAAGCTGCCCGGCCCGACCGTAACGACGACGCGTTCGACGCCCCCAAGGCCGCCGGCGGCGTCCAGCACGCGCTTCACCTCCGGCATCAGCGCCTCGGCGTGGCCGCGCGCCATCTCGAGCGAGACGACGTGCGAGGGGCCGCCCGCCGTGTCCACGACGGCGGCCGAGCAGGCCCCGAGAGCTGTGTCGATCGCTAGCACGCGCATGCCGGCTGAGTAGCAGGTTTCGGCCCGTGCGGAACCCGCGCCTCAGGCCCGTGGACGCGACAGCCTCAGCCGACGCTCATTCAGACGATCTTGCAGAATTCGTCGAAGTCGGGCCGCGGCAGCCGCTCCTTCACGCCCTGCGGATCGCCATAGCCGAGATTGACGAGGAAGTTCGTCCTGTAGGTCGTCCCGGCGAAGAACGCCTCGTCGACCATCTGCTTGTCGAAGCCCGACATCGGGCCGCAGTCGAGGCCGAGCGAGCGGGCGGCGAGGATCAGATAGCCGCCCATCAGCGTGCCGTTGCGGAACGCGGTCTCCTCGATCAACGGCTCGTTGCCCTCGAACCAGCTCTTGGCGTCGGTGTGCGGGAAGAAACGCGGCAGGTTGTCGAGCCAGCGCATGTCATGGGCGACGATGACGACGACCGGCGCGGCCATGGTCTTGTCGCGGTTGTTGGCCGAGAGCGCCGGCTTGAGCTTCGCCTTGGCCTCCTCGGAGGTCACGAACACGAAGCGGCCCGGCAGGCCGTTGGCGCTGGTCGGCCCCATCTTCACGAGCTCGAACAGCGCGCGGAGCGTGGTGTCCGACACCGGCTCCGGGTGAAACGCGTTGAACGTGCGCGCGGCGCGGAACAACGTGTCGAGGGCGGCGTCGTCGAGCGGCGCGCGATGGGGTCCGGTCAATGGTTCGTCCTTGGCTGAATCGGGCGGGCGCAGACTAGCAGCGCGGGGGCGCGAAAGGCGCCCGTCAGATCGTGTCCACCACGCCGCCGTCGACCCTGAGCGCCGCGCCGGTAGTCGCGGACGCCTGCTTCGAGCAGGCGTAGACCACCATGTTGGCGACCTCCTCGACGGTTGCGGCGCGCTGGATGATCGAGCTCGGCCGGTGCGCCTTCACGAAGGCCGCGCCCGCTTCCTCGAGGCTATGCCCGGTCTTCTCCACCTCGTCCTTCAGCATCTCGGCGACGCCCTCCGAGAGCGTCGGGCCGGGCAGCACCGAGTTCACAGTCACGCCGGTTCCGGCCATGCGTTTGGCGAGGCCGCGGGCGACCGCGAGCTGTGCGGTCTTGGTGAAGCCGTAATGCACCATCTCGACCGGGATGTTGATCCCGGATTCCGAGGAGATGAACACGATGCGGCCCCAGCCGCGCTCCGCCATGCCCTGCGCATAGGCGCGCGACAGGCGCACGCCGGACATCACGTTGACCTCGAAGAAGCGGGTCCACTCCTCGTCCGGGACCTCGAAGAAGTCCTGCGGATTGAAGATGCCGACATTGTTCACGAGGATGTCGGGCGCCGGGATCGCGGCGACCAGCGCCGCCGCGCCCTCGGCGGTCGCGAGATCGGCCGCCACACCCTGGAGCTTGGCGCCCGGGACCGCGGCGGCGATGTCGGCGATCGCCTGGTCGACCGCCGGCTGCTTGCGGCCGTTGATCACCACCGTCGCGCCGGCGCGGGCGAGGCCGAGCGCGATCGCATGGCCGATGCCGACCGTCGAACCGGTGACGATCGCGGTCTTGTCCGAAAGATCGATTATCATCGCAGCGGCTCCCTAAAATTGCTTAGGCGGCAAGGTCGTCCGCCACGTCTCAATTTTCCAGAGCGGCGCGCTTGCGCCGCCGCAAGCCCGGCGACGCGGCTGCGCCGCTCAGGCCGCGGCGCCGTCGAGCGCCCGCGTCTCCGCTTCTGTGAACAGCCGCGAGCGGATGTGGAAGCGCACCTCGCGGCCGTTCTCGAGGCTGAACATGCCGCCGCGGCCGGGCACGACGTCGAGCGTCAGGTGCGTGTGCCGCCAGTACTCGAACTGTGACGGGCTCATGTAGAACGGCGCGCCGCCGACCTCGCCGAGCTTCACGTCATCGTCGCCGACGATGTAGTCGCCGACCGCAAAGCACATCGGCGAGGAGCCGTCGCAGCAGCCGCCGGACTGGTGGAACAGGATTTCGCCGTGCTCGGCGCGAAGGGCGTCGATCAGGTCGAGCGCCTTCTGCGTGGCCTCGACGCGGAGCGGGATCGTCTGGGTCATAAGGGCTCCTCCGGACCGTCAACATAGGCCGGACGGCGGCCGCGGCGAAGCCCCGGCGTTCAGCGCTCGCTGTCGAGCATCGCCATCTGGACCGACGGGTAGCGGTCGCCGGCCGCCGCGCCCTTCGGCACGGCCTGTTCGATGGCCGCCAGGTCGTCCGCGCCCAGCGTGAGCTCGGCCCCCTTGAGCGCTTCGGCGAGCTGGTCGCGCCGCCTGGCGCCGATGACGGGCACGATGTCGTCGCCCTGCGCGACCACCCAGGCGATCGCCGCCTGCGCGACCGTCGCGCCCTTCGGCTCCGCAACGGCGCGCAGCGCCTCGACGAGCGCGAGGTTCGCCTCGAGCGCCGCGCCCTGGAAGCGCGGGCTCGCGGTGCGGAAATCGCCGCCGCGGGTCGCGCGCTCCGGGGTCCAGTGGCCGCTGAGCAGGCCGCGGGACAGCACCCCATAGGCCGTGATCGCGACGCCGAGCTCGCGCGCCGCGGGCAGGATCGCGTCCTCGATCCCGCGCGAGATCAGCGAATACTCGATCTGGAGGTCGGCGATCGGGTGCACGGCGGCCGCCCGCCGCAGGGTCTCGGCGCCGATCTCGGACAGGCCGATGTGCCGGACATAGCCGGCTCGCACCATGTCGGCGATCGCGCCGACGGTGTCATCAATCGGCACGTCGGGGTCGAGCCGGGCCGGGCGGTAGACGTCGATGTGGTCGACCCCCAGCCGGTTCAGCGTGTAGGCGAGAGACGTCTTCACCGCCGCCGGGCGGCCGTCGAAGCCGAGCCAGTCGCCGCCGGGGCCGCGCAGCGCGCCGAACTTGACGCTGAGCTGGTAGCCGTCGCGCGGCCGGCCCCGAAGGGCCTCGGCGAGCAGCAGCTCGTTGTGCCCCATGCCGTAGAAGTCGCCGGTGTCGAGCAGCGTCACGCCGGCGTCGAGCGCGGCGTGGATGGTGGCGACGCTCTCTGCGCGGTCGGACGGACCGTACATGGCCGACATCCCCATGCAGCCGAGGCCGATCGCCGAGGTTTGGGGGCCGGTCGTCCCGAGCTTGTGTGTCTTCATCGAACCCTCCTGCGTGTGTCGCGCAGGATGTGGACCGGATGGCGCTGTGCGATAATCCCAAGTTCATCGTACGGACCGTGCGGGATTCTGAACAATGCCCGAGTTTGACCTGAACGACGCCGCCCAGCTGGTCGCCGTGGCGGAGGCTGGCGGCTTCAGAGCGGCGGCGCAGCGGCGAACCGCCTCGGCTTCGGCGCTGAGCGAGGCCGTTCGGCGGCTCGAGGAGGCGGTCGGCGCGCGCCTGCTGAACCGCACGACCCGCAGCGTCGCGCTGACCGAAGCGGGCGCGCGGCTCGTGGACCGGGTGCGGCCGGCGCTCGCCGAGATCGCGGCCGCGCTCGACGGGGCCGCCGGCGATCCGGAGCGGCCGACAGGAACCCTGCGCCTGAACGTGCCGACCTTCGTGGCGCGGCACGTCCTGCCGCCGATCGCGGCGGCGTTCCTGAAGCGCCATCCGGGCGTGCGCATGGAGGTGATGGCCCAGGACAGCTTCATCGACGTGCTGGCCGAAGGCTGCGACGCCGGGATCCGGTACGAGGAGCGCCTGGCGCTCGACGTGATCGCGACTCCGATCGGCCCGCGACGCCAGCGCTTCGTGGTCGCGGCCGCGCCGTCCTATCTGGCGGAGCGCGGGACCCCGTCGCATCCCCGGGATCTGCTGCGCCACGCGCGGATCGGACACCGCTTCGCCGGCAGCAAGGCGCTCGCGATCTGGGAGTTCGAGCGCGCCGGGGAGGTCATCCGCGTGCCGCCCCAGGGGCCGCTCATCGCCTCGACCTTCGAGATGCAGATCGCGGCGGCGCGCGCGGGCCTCGGGATCATCGGCCATTTCGGCGAGGCGCTGGCGGAGGATCTCGCGAGCGGAGCGCTCATTCCGGTGCTCGAGGACTGGTGGCAGGAGTTCTCCGGCCCGATGCTCTACTACCAGAGCCGACGCCACATGCCGGCGCCGCTCAGGGCGTTCGTGGACTTCGTGAAGAGCGAAAGGCCGGCGGCGGCCGACTGAGGGCGAACGCCCGCGTTCACGCGCCTTCGGCCGCGATGCTCCGTAGCACGCCCAGCAGGTCGGGCCCGGTGAGCACCTCGCCGCTGTCGAGATCGGCGACCGAGACGTTCTCGACCCCTTGATCGGACAGGTCGATTGCTTTCAGCAGGGCCTGCTCGCGGGTCTCGAACGCATAGGAGAGCGGCTCCGCCGCATTCGTCACGGCTGAGGTCACGAAAGGCATTGCGGCTCTCCTCGCTGTGTTGGGGCGCAAACAGATGGGGCGGCCGAAGCCGCCCCCAAGTCTCCTGCATTGCTGTCAGTCTCAGAAGAAGCCGAGCTTCTTCGGGCTGTAGCTGACCAGCATGTTCTTGGTCTGCTGGTAGTGGTCGAGCATCATCTTGTGGGTCTCGCGGCCGATGCCGGACTGCTTGTAGCCGCCGAACGCCGCGTGCGCCGGATAGGCGTGGTAGCAGTTCGTCCAGACGCGGCCGGCCTGGATGCCCCGGCCGAAGCGGTAGGCGCGGTTGATGTCGCGGGTCCACACGCCGGCGCCGAGGCCGTAGAGCGTGTCGTTGGCGATCGACATCGCGTCGGCGTCGTCCTTGAAGGTCGTGACCGACAGCACCGGGCCGAAGATCTCCTCCTGGAAGATCCGCATCTTGTTGTGGCCCTTGAACACGGTCGGCTTGACGTAGTAGCCGCCCGCGAAATCGCCCTCGAGCTGGTTGCGGCCGCCGCCGGCCAGCACTTCCGCGCCTTCCTGCTTGCCGATGTCGATGTAGCTCAGGATCTTCTCGAGCTGCTCGTTGGAGGCCTGCGCGCCCACCATGGTGGAGGGGTCGAGCGGCGAGCCGAGCTTGATGGCTTCGACGCGCTTCAGCGCCTTCTCCATGAAGCGGTCATAGACCGACTCCTGCACCAGAGCGCGGCTCGGGCAGGTGCAGACTTCGCCCTGGTTGAGGGCGAACATCACGAAGCCTTCGACCGCCTTGTCGAAGAAATCGTCGTCCTCGGCGACCACGTCGGCGAAGAAGATGTTCGGCGACTTGCCGCCGAGCTCGAGCGTCACCGGGATCAGGTTCTGCGACGCGTACTGCATGATCAGCCGGCCGGTCGTGGTCTCGCCCGTGAAGGCGATCTTGGCGATCCGGTTCGACGAGGCGAGCGGCTTGCCGGCCTCGAGGCCGAAACCGTTGACGACGTTCAGCACGCCCTCCGGCAGGATGCCGGCGATCAGCTCCATCACCACCATGATCGAGGCCGGGGTCTGCTCGGCAGGCTTCAGCACCACGCAGTTGCCGGCCGCGAGCGCCGGCGCGAGCTTCCAGACCGCCATCAGGATCGGGAAGTTCCACGGGATGATCTGGCCGACGACGCCGAGGGGCTCGTGGAAATGGTAGGCGATCGTGTCGTGATCGATCTCGGACAGCGCGCCTTCCTGGGCGCGGACGCAGCCGGCGAAATAGCGCCAGTGATCGATCGCCAGCGGGATGTCGGCCGCCATGGTCTCGCGGATCGGCTTGCCGTTGTCCCAGGTCTCGGCAAGCGCGATCGCCTCGAGGTTCTGCTCCATCACGTCGGCGATCTTGAGCAGCAGGCCGGCGCGCTCGGCCGGCGAGGTGCGGCCCCAGGCGTCCTTCGCCTTGTGGGCGGCGTCGAGCGCGAGCTCGATGTCCTCCTTCTGCGAGCGGGCGACCTCGCAGATCGTCTGGCCGGTGATCGGGCTGGTGTTTTCGAAATAGCGGCCGCCGACCGGCGCGACGAACTTGCCGCCGATGAAGTTGTCGTAACGCTCCTTGAACGGCGAGCGGACAAAGGCGTCCATGCGTTCGGGCTTGTTCATGTCACTCCCTCCCAGGCTTGTTGTTTGAGGCTGGCCGCGCCATCGCAGCCTTCGTGCCAACCGGGCCGCGCCCGAAAAAGATCGTCGCTGCGCCGCGGCAAGTCTCTGATGGCGAAGATGTTTGGCGAGACCGGTCACTGAGCGCCTGAGGGCTGCTGTGGACTCCGCCCGTCGTCTGGCGCCACACTGTCGCGGACAGCGACGAGAAGCGCTGCGACATGTCGCGGAATGCGACACCAGGGACGAAACGCCGATGAGCGCCGCTGCCCCGCGCGCCGATCTGATGCAGGCGCGCCGCGACTTTTTCGACCGTCACGCCGAGCCGATGGGCGTCGTGCCGCCGACGATCCTGCGCTCCTGGCGGCGCTGCGTGGAGCGCGGCTTCGACAGCCACGCCGAGCCGCGCATCGAGCCGGTCGGCTCCGCGGCGCTGCGCGAGCATCACGAGCGCAGCGACCGGCTGATCCGGCTGTGCCGGCCGGAGCTCGAGGCGCTCGCCGCGGAAGCGCGCGACACCGGCAGCTTGGTGATCCTGACCGACGGCGGCGGGCTGGTGCTGGACGCGGTCGGCGATCCGGGCTTCGCCGGCAAGGCGGCGGGGGTCGCGCTGCGTCCCGGCGTGCGCTGGGCCGAGGCCTCGACCGGCACCAACGCGATCGGCGCGGCGCTGGTCGAGCGGCGGCCGATCGAGGTGCGCGGCGCCGAGCACTATTTCGAGTCCCACCGCATCCTGACCTGCGCGGCCGCGCCGATCTTCGACCCGCGCGGCGCGCTGGTCGGCGCGCTCGACCTCTCCGGCGCCGCGACGATCCCGCATCTCCACGCGCTGTCGCTGATCCGGCTCGGCGTCGACCAGATCGAGCACCGCATGTTCGCCGAAGGCTTTGCGGGCTGCGACGTGCTTCGCCTGCACGCCGACCCGGCGCTGCTCGGCACGGCCCAGGAAGGCGTCGCGGTGTTCGAGGGCGCGCGGCTCGTGGCCGCCAACCGGCACGCGCTGAAGCTGCTCGGGCTCGACTGGAATGCGCTCGGCGCGCGCACCTTCGGCGACCTGTTCGACGGCGGCCATCTCGCCCGCGCCGAGGCGCGCACGCTGCGCAGCCGCGCCGGAACGGTGCTGCACGCCCGCCTGCCGGCGCCGGCGCCTCTGGTTCCGGGCGCGCGGCTGAAGCCTGGCGCTCCGCCGGCCGCGCCGGCCGGACCCGTGTTCGACGCCGCCACCCGGGCGAACCTCGCGCGGGCGGTCAAGCTCGTCGACGGAGACATCCCGATCCTGATCCAGGGCGAGACCGGCTCGGGCAAGGAGATGTTCGCCCGCGCCGTCCACGCCGCGAGCGCGCGCGCCGAAAAGCCGTTCGTGGCCGTCAATTGCGCGGCGCTGCCCGAGGGTCTGATCGAGTCCGAGCTGTTCGGCTATGAGCACGGCGCCTTCACGGGCGCGCGGCGCGCGGGCTCCAAGGGCCTGTTGCGCGAGGCGGACGGCGGCGTGCTGTTCCTCGACGAGATCGGCGACATGCCGCTGCCGCTGCAGGCGCGGCTGCTGCGCGTCGTGCAGGAGCGGGCGGTGACGCCGCTCGGAGGCGGCCGGCCGACGCCGCTCGACATCAGGCTGATCTGCGCCACCCACCGCGATCTGCAGGCGCTGTCCGCGCAGCAGGCGTTCCGGCCCGACCTCTATTTCCGCCTCGCCCAGTTCACCTTCGCGCTGCCGCCGCTGCGCGCGCTGCCGGACCGGACGGCGGTGATCGAGGCGCTGTGGCGCGGACTGGCGATCGAGGGCCGCAGGTTTTCGCCGGCCGCCCTCGCGGCGATGCGGCGCTACGACTGGCCCGGAAACCATCGCGAGCTCGTCGGCGTGCTGAAGGCGATGATCGCGTTGTCGTCGGCGGGCGAGACGCTCGGGCCCGACCTGCTGCCGGCCTCCGTCCTGCAGGCGGCTCCGCCTCCGGCGGCGCCGGCGGAGGCGGCCGCGGGCGGGCTGGACGCCATGGCGCGCGGCGCGATGCTGGCCGCCGTGGAGGCCTGCGGCGGCAATGTCGCGGCGGCCGCCCGCCGCCTCGGCGTCAGCCGCAGCACGCTCTATCGCCGGGCGCTCTCCCGACGCTCCTGAGCGGCCCCGAGGTCGTTGGGACGCACTTGTCCGCCGCGGAGGGCGGAACGATGTGTCCCGCACGACCTTCACGCGGCCACACAGGGAGCTTCATCATGAGCAACGCGAACGCCGCCGCCTCCGGGACCTATGATCTCGGCGGCCAGACCATCCATCGCCTCGGCTTCGGGGCCATGCGGGTCACCGGCCAGGGCATCTGGGGCGAGCCGAACGACCGGGAGGAGAGCCTCCGGACGCTGCGCCGCCTGCCCGAGCTCGGCGTCAACTTCATCGACACCGCCGACAGCTACGGCCCGTTCGTCAGCGAGGAGCTGATCCGCGAGGCGCTGCATCCCTACAAGGACATGCTGATCGCCACCAAGGGCGGCCTGACCCGCCACGGCCCGGACATCTGGATGCCGGTCGGCCGGCCCGAATATCTCCGGCAGTGCGTGCTGATGAGCCTGCGCCGGCTCGGCGTGGAAACGATCGACCTGTGGCAGCTCCACCGCATCGACCCCAAGGTCCCGCAGGACGAGCAGTTCGGCGTCATCCGCGACATGCAGAAGGAAGGCCTGATTCGCAATGTCGGGCTGAGCGAGGTCAGCGTCGCCGAGATCAAGGCGGCGCAGAAGTTCTTCACGGTCGCGACCGTGCAGAACCGCTACAACCTCGTCGACCGCACCAGCGAGGACGTGCTGGACTTCTGCGCGCAGAACGGCGTCGGCTTCATCCCGTGGTTCCCGCTGGCGGCCGGCGAGCTCGCCAAGCCCGGCTCCGTGCTCGACACGATCGCGAAGAAGATCGGCGCGAGCCCGAGCCAGGTGGCGCTCGCCTGGGTGCTGAAGCGCAGCCCTGTGATGCTGCCGATCCCCGGCACCTCCAGGGTGAAGCATCTCGAGGAGAACGTCGCGGCGGCGGCGATCGAGCTGTCCGACGAGGATTTCGACGCGCTCGACAAGCAGGGCAGGGCCGAGTTCCAGAAGGCCGCCTGATTCCGCGCCGCTCCCCGCCTCGCCGCCCCACGGGAGCGTGGGGCGCCGCCGCTTCATGAAAGGACCAGCCGATGCCGATGCGTCTCGACGGCTCCTGCAAATGCGGGGCGGTGCGCTTCTCGGTCGACAGCCACGCGCCCTATCCGTACCAGCTCTGCTACTGCTCGATCTGCCGCAAGACGGCGGGCGGCGGCGGCTTTGCGATCAACCTTCACGCCGACGCCCGCACGCTGAAGACCGAAGGCGAGGCGGCGATCGGCGTGTTCCGCGCTGAGCTCGCCGACGATGACGGCCAGCTTCATCGCAGCACCGGAGAACGGAATTTCTGCACGCGCTGCGGGTCCGCGCTGTGGCTGTTCGACCCGACCTGGCCGGAGCTCGTGCACCCGTTCGCGTCGGCGGTCGACTCAGACCTTCCGGTACCGCCAGCGCGCACGCATCTGATGCTCGGCTCCAAGGCCTCCTGGGTCGAACCGGTCATCGGTCCGGAGGATCTCGCCTTCGACGAATATCCGGAGCAGTCGATCGAGGACTGGCACCGGTCGCACGGCCTCTGGATCGACTGAGCGTCAGGCCGGCGAGGCCGGCGGGAACGTCTTCCCCCTGGAACGGTTCTTAACCGGGCGGCCCGCCGCTCATCCGAACCATCCACGAGAGGGGAAGCGCAGTGGCAGAAGCCAGCCCGGCGCCCGGCGCCGTATCCGTATCGCTGACGATCAACGGAAAATCGCACGCGGTTTCGGTCCCCCCCTCCACCACCGTGCTGGACCTCCTGCGCGAGCGGCTGCACCTCACCGGCACGAAGAAGGGCTGCGACCAGGGCCAGTGCGGCGCCTGCACGGTTCTGATCGACGGCCGGCGGGTGAACTCCTGCCTGCAGCTCGCGGTCATGAATGACGGCCGCGAGATCACGACCGTCGAGGGGCTCGGCGCGCCCGGCCGGCTGCATCCGATGCAGGAGGCCTTCGTCGCCCACGACGCCTTCCAGTGCGGCTACTGCACGCCCGGGCAGATCTGTTCGGCGGTGGCGCTGCTGAAGGAGGGCCGCGCCCGGTCGCGCGCGGAAATCCGCGAGCTGATGAGCGGCAATCTCTGCCGCTGCGGCGCCTACTCCAACATCGTGGACGCGATCGAGGCCGTCATTGGCGCGGGCGCCATGCAGGAGGCCGCGGAATGATGAACTTCTCCTACACCCGCGCCGAAACCGTCGCGGACGCGATCAGCGCCGTCTCCGGAGATCCCGGCGCCCGCTACATCGCCGGCGGCACGAACCTCGTCGACCTGATGAAATACGACGTCGAGCGGCCTGGCCGGCTGGTCGACATCACGCGGCTGCCGCTGCGCGACATCGAGGCGACCCCGGCCGGCGGGCTGCGGATCGGAGCGCTGGTCCCGAACTCCGATCTCGCCTACGACCCCCGGGTCGAGCGCGACTACCCGCTGCTCGCGAGCGCGATCCTGGCCGGCGCTTCGGCGCAGCTCCGCAACGCCGCCACCACCGGTGGCAACCTGCTGCAGCGGACGCGCTGCTACTATTTTTACGACGTCGGCACGCCCTGCAACAAACGCGCGCCCGGAAGCGGCTGCGGCGCGATCGGCGGGGTCAACCGCATCCACGCCATTCTTGGCGCCGGCGACAGCTGCATCGCCACCCACCCGTCCGACATGTGCGTCGCGCTCGCGGCGCTTGAAGCCGTGGTGCACGTCGTCGGGCCCGAGGGCGAGCGGACGATCGCGTTCGAGGATTTCCACCGCCTCCCGGGCGATCGTCCGGAGATCGACAACACGCTGAAGCACGGCGAGATGATCACGGCGGTCGAACTGCCGGCGCCCCGCTTCGGGCCGCGCCACACCTACGTCAAGCTGCGCGATCGGCTGTCCTATGCGTTCGCGCTGGTGTCGGTGGCGGCAGGGCTGGAGATGGACGGCGAGACGATCCGCGAGGCGCGGATTGCGCTTGGCGGCGTCGCGCACAAGCCATGGCGGGTTCCGGAGGCGGAGGCGCTGCTCAGCGGCCAGAAGCCGTCGCGCGAGCTTTTCGGGGCGGCGGCCGAGCGCCTGCTGCAGGGCGCGCAGGGCCAAGGCGAGAACGACTTCAAGATCGAGCTCGCCCGCCGCGCCGTCATCCGCGCGCTCGGACAGGCCGCGGCCGGCACGCCGCAGGTCCAGTCCGACAAGGCGATCAACTGAGGAGGCGGCGGATGGCCAACGTGCATTACGTCGGCGGCGCCCAGCCGCGCGTGGACGGGCCGCTGAAGGTCAGCGGCCTCGCCAAATACGCAGGGGAGTTCCCGGCCGAAGACCTCGCCTATGGGGTCGTCGTGTCGAGTTCGGTCGCGAAGGGCCGCATCCGGCGGCTCGACCTCGACGCCGCGCGCGCGACGCCCGGCGTCGTTGCGATCCTGACGCATGCGGATCGGCCGACGGTCACCACCGACGCCAAGGCGCATCAGGACGAGGCGGCGCCTCCGGGAGTCCCCTTCATTCCGCTCTATGACGACCGCATCGTCTACAGCGGCCAGCCGGTCGCCCTGGTGGTGGCGGAGAGCTTCGAGGCCGCGCGAGACGCCGCTGCGCTGGTCCGGGTCGAGTACGAGACGGAGCCGGCGGTGGTCGACGTCGCGCAGCGCCGCGACGCCGCCTATGACCCGCCGGAGAAGCGCGACGGCGTTCCGCCGCCGCCGCCGCCGCGCGGCGACGCGGACGCGGCCTTCGCCGCCGCGCCGGTCAAGATCTCGGGCGATTACCGGATCGCGGTCGAGCATCACAACCCGATGGAGATGCACGCCTCCACGGTGTTCTGGGACGACGGCAAGCTGGTCGTCCACGACAAGGTCCAGGGCGTCGGCAACACCAAGGCGTTCGTGGTCAATGTGTTCGGGCTGCCGGAGGACGACGTCCACGTCCTGTCGCCCTTCGTCGGCGGCGCCTTCGGCAGCGGACTGCGCCCGCAGTACCAGCTGACGCTCGCCGTGATGGCGGCGCTGAGGCTGAAGCGCTCGGTGCGCGTGACGCTGACGCGCGACCAGATGTTCACCTTCACCTACCGCCCGGACACGCTGCAGACCGTGGCGCTCAGCGCCGACAGCGACGGGCGGCTCCAGTCGATCCGCCACGACGCCGTCGCCTGCACCTCGACCTTCGAGGACTATCAGGAGGCGGTGGTGAACTGGTCGGGGCTGATCTACGCCTGCGACAATGTCAGCCTGTCCTACCGGCTGGCCAAGATCGACACCTACACGCCCGGCGACATGCGCGCGCCGGGCGCGACCACCGGCGTCTATGCGCTGGAGGCGGCGATGGACGAGCTCGCTTATGCGGCGAAGGTCGATCCGCTGGAGCTTCGGCTGCGCAACTACGCCGATCACGACCAGAACGACGATAAGCCGTTCTCGTCCAAGGAGCTGCGGGCCTGCTACGAGCGCGGCGCGGAGGCCTTCGGCTGGTCGCGCCGCTCCGCGGAGCCGCGCTCGATGCGCGACGGGCGCGACCTCGTCGGTCTGGGCATGGCGACGGGCTGCTGGGAGGCGATGATGCAGCCGCACTCGGCGCGCGCCACCCTGACCCCCGAAGGCAAGCTCGAAGTCGCCTGCGCGACCGCCGACATCGGCACCGGCACCTACACCATCCTGGCGCAGATCGGCGCGGACGCGCTGGGTCTGCCGATCGAGGACGTCGTGGTGCGGATCGGCGACTCCTCGCTGCCGAAGGCGCCCGTAGAGGGCGGATCATGGGCCGCGGCGTCAGCCGGCTCGGCGGTTCAGGTCGCCTGCCGGGGCCTGCGCGAGCAGATACTGAAGCACGCGCGGGCGCTCGAGAATTCGCCCCTCGCCAACGCCAGCCTCGATCATGTCGCGTTCTCCGGCGGCAGGGTCGCGCTCGCCGCCGATGCCGCCCGGTCGGTCTCTTATGTCGATGCGCTCCGAGCCTCGGGATCGCCGCGGCTCGAGGCGAACGGCGATTTCGCGCCCGATGAAGACTTCACCAAGAAGTTCGCGGCCTACACGCATTCCGCGGTCTTCGTAGAGGTGCGGGTCGACGAGGAGCTCGGCATCATCCGCGTCAGCCGCGTCGTGAGCGCGATCGCGGCCGGCAAGATCCTCAACCAGATGACGGCGCGCAGCCAGATTATCGGCGGCGTCGTGATGGGGATCGGCATGGCGCTGCACGAGGAGAGCATGCCGGACCGCCGTCTCGGCCGCTTCATGAACCACAATTATGGCGAGTATCACGTGCCCGCGAATGCGGACATCCACAACATAGAGGTGATCTTCGTCGATGAGAACGACGAGGCCAATCCGCTCGGGATCAAGGGCCTTGGCGAGATCGGCATCGTCGGGACCGCCGCGGCGGTCGCCAACGCGATCTTTCACGCGACCGGCAGGCGCGTCCGCGACCTGCCGATCACGCCCGACAAGCTCCTGTAGGGGCGCGGCCGAGGCCGCGCCGCCTCACCGCGAGATGCTGTCGCCCGAGCGGAGCCGGACCGGCGCTTCGTCGTCGGGCTCCGCCGCCTGCTCGAGCTGACGCTCATAGCGATGCGAGGAGGTCTCGCCGGTGCGGGCGTACTGCTCCGCGTCGCGCCCGGCCGACGAGGAGTAGTCGGCGACCGGCTGCGGCCCGACGCGCCAGCCGAGCTCCGCCGGGCTGGCGTCCCGCGCCGGCTGCGGCGCGCGGTATTCGAGAGGCTCCCGCGAGGCGACCCGGGTCGGCTTGGGCGCGGCGGCTCCGGCGGGCGCCGCCAGAGGACGGCTCTCGATCCGCTGGTTCTCGTTGCGCCAGCTCTGCGGCGAGCCGTACATGTCGCGCGGCTCGTCGAGCTGGGCGACCTGGTAGCTGCGTTGCGGCTCTGCGCGGGGCCGCGGCTCCGCCCGGCGCGCGGTCCTTACGGGCTCGGCCGGCAGCGGCTCGTACTGCGGAACCGGCTCAGCCTCCTGCAGGACTTCTTCGCGCGTCTCCGGGCGACTCTCCTGTCGCCGTTCGTCCGGCAGCGGCTCGTATTGCGGGATCGGCGCCTCGTTGCGCGCGATCTGGATCGGCCGTTCCGCCGGGCGCGGCGGCGCCACGGGCTCGGCGGCCGCGACCTCGACCGGCGCCGGTCGCGCATGCGCCGGACGGTCGTCGATGATCTCGGTCTGGGCCACCATGATCGGCCCGCCGTCGATCCGCTCGGTCGGCGCCGGCGGCGGACCCCAGCGACCCTCGCCGCCCCACCAGGTCTTCGGCGGACGCTGCTTGTCGTAGAAGGCGTTGCCGCCCGCGACAAGCACGTAGCGCATGTTCTTGTACGGGAACTTGTAGCCGGCGGTGTGGAAGAACTGGGCCTTCTGAACGCCCGGATGGCGGCGGCCGGCCAACACGGCGTCGGCCACGCGGCGCGCGCGCGGCGCGCCGCGGTCGGTCATCGGCCGGGTCAGCACCCCGGGCGCAAACTGGTTCTTGGCGCCGACGACCTGGCAGATCGTCGAGCCGTACCGGCCCGACTTGAGCCGGTTCATCACCACCGTGCCGACCGCCAGCATGCCGGCGTCGCTCGATCGGTTCGATTCGAAATACATGGCGCGCGCGAGACATTCGCGCTCGCTCAGACGAACGCGCTGGACCCCTGTCGAGGACGCGCAGCCGGCGAGGCCGGCCGCCACCATCGTCACGACGAAAGCCGCGCGGAGACTGACCATCGAAGGTCCTGTCACGCCGGTACTCCAAACTCGATACGCCACGCCATTCGGAGCTGATTGTGGCTCTCCGGCCACATCTCCGGCGAGAAGCGAGCCCGCTCCCCACGCGTCAAGAAAATGCGAAGAGTCTGAGGAAAGCTTTAACCGATCGAGGATTTTGGCCGCGCTCGGGCCGTCGCCGGCCTCGACTGCAGGCGGAGCCTAGCTCTCCACCGCCGCGACCTGATCGCGCAGCCAGCCCAGATAGGCGGCCGAGCCGCCCAGCACTGGCGTGACCAGAACCTCCGGCAGCTCGTAATTGTGCAGCCACGCGATGGTCCGCTGGAGGCGGTCGACGGCGCCGGCGGTCGTCTTGAGCTCGACCACGAATTCCGGCGTGCGGCAGAGCTCGCCTTGCCAGCGATAGACGCTTTCGGCCGAGCCGATCCGTGCGCAGGCGGCTTCGCCCGCCTCCACCGCGGCCTGGGCGATGGCGTCGGCGACCGCGCGGTCGTCGGTGGTGGTGGTGACGATCACGAACTCCGTCACGCGCGCCTGGCTCCCGGAAGTGAGGCGCGGCCGGCAGCCCGGCCGCGCCGGTTGCTATCTGGCCTCCGAGGTCGGAGCGCCCATGGCCTTCAGCATGCCTTTCATCTCGGCGATCTCGCGCTCCTGATCGTCGACGATCCGCTGCGCGAGCCTTTTGACGTCGTCGTTCCGGCCATATCGCAGCACGATTTTGGCCATCGCCACCGCGCCCTCGTGATGTGGGATCATGTGGTTCAGGAAGTCGCGGTCCGGATCGCCCGTGAAGGGCGACCGCATGGCCTCATGCATGGCGGCTTCCGCCGCCCCATAGGCCGCGGTGGAGGGAGCGGCGCCGGAGCCCATCTGCATGTGCTGCATGGCGCCGTGGCTCATGGGGTCTGCGGTCGCGGGTGGCCTGTCCTGGGCGAGTGCCCCAGCCGGGACGGCGAACAGAAGAGCGGCGGCGAGGCCGCTCGAAATCATGCGCATGGCGCTTCATCCTCTTGATCTGCGTGATGTTTCGGTCGGCTTACGAAACTCACGCGGGTCGGGGAGGCGGCGCGGCCGGCATGCGCGGCGCGTCCTCAAAGACCGCCGCGACCTCTATGGAGGGCGCATGCGCGCTGATCCGGCGCGGCGGCAGGGCCGCCGTGGCGGCGGGCGCGCAGCAGCACGCGCAGCAGGATTTGAGCGTCGGATGGAGCGCGCGCCCGTCGTGACAGGGTGCGGACCCGGCTTGGACCGACGCGCGGTCGCCCATCGCCGTGACGGCGCAGCGGTCGAAGGCCGGCACGCCGAAAGCGCCGGTCGCGAGGCAGAGGATCAGAAGAGCGAGCAGCCGCGCCATCGGGTGTTCGTCCGCCAGCGCCCAGTCGGCGCGCCGTCCAGAATGGCGCCGTTGGCGGCGGCGCGCTATTCTTCGGCTTCGCGCGGATCTGAGGGAGACGTCATGGCGGCCGGCAGAATACTGGCGGGTTTGACAGTCGCCCTGGCGCTCGGCTGCGGGCCCGCTTGGGCCGAAAACCCGTTCGCCGGGACATGGGCCCCGAGCTGCGATCCGGCGCCCGCCAAGGTGGTGGACAACAAGCTCGCCACGCTGGTGTTCGTCGACGGCGCCATGACGTTTTCGGACTACCAGTGCGAGATCGCCGGCTGGCGGAAACAGGGGAAGCGCTACCGGTCGGACCTGACCTGCTTTCGCAAAGGCGCCGAGCCGGTCAAGCGCCAGCTCGCCGTCCGCCAGATCGGCGACCGGCTGAAGGTCGTGGTGAGCGACGGCGCCTACAAAAAGACGCTGCAGCGCTGCGGGGACTGACGCTACGGGGCGGCCCTCGGCGGCCTAGCGCCGCCACCAGTATTCCTTGATGTTTCCGCGGCGGCCGGCCGAGACGTCGTAGCGCGACTGCAGCTCCTGCTCCGGCGACTGGTACATCGGGCCGTAGGGGGTGTCGTCCGCCTCTTCGTCGTCGCGATATACGTAGGTCCGCGGGGCATGGCGGCGCGCCGCCAGATGGCTGCGCCGCCGCTCAGCCGCGTGGCTGGCGTGCGCGGCCGGGCGGCTGGCGTAAGGCTCCGTGCGGCTCCAGTCCGCGGCCTGAGCGGCCGGCAGCGACAGAAGGATAGTTGCGAAGGCGAGCGCGACGGTCTTCATCGGGGCGCGGCTCCTGTGCGGACCAGGCCGGCCGTCCCGCCAAGCCTCTTCCCACGGACAGACATGCTGGGGCAACGTCCTCTCCTTCCTAACGTTCCGCGGCCGCGCGGATGAACGGCGCCACGCGGCAGCGCTACGAGGCGCTCGTCCGTTCGGGCGCGCTCGACCGCGATCCCGCACAGGAGCGGCTCGTCGCGCGGCTCGACGCGCTGGAGGCGCGCCTGCGCGAACGGTTGCGCGGCAAGTCGGGCGCGCTCAACTGGCTGTTCGCCCGGCGCGCCGATCCGCCGCCCCGCGGCCTCTATGTCTGGGGCGAGGTCGGCCGCGGCAAGACGCGGCTGATGGACATCTTCTTCGAGGCCGCTCCCGTCGAGGCCAAGCGCCGCGCGCATTTCCACGACTTCATGCTCGACGTCCACGCCCGCATCCACGCCGCGCGGCTCGCGGCCAAGGAGGGCCGCGGTCCCGCCGGCGACGTGATCCCGCCGATCGGCGACCAGCTCGCGCGCGAAGCCTCGCTGCTCTGCTTCGACGAGTTTCACGTCACCGACATCGCCGACGCGATGATCCTCGGCCGGCTGTTCGAGCGGCTGTTCGCCGCCGGCGTGATCGTGGTCGCGACCTCGAACGTGCCGCCGCCGGAGCTCTACCGGGACGGCCTCAACCGCTCTCTGTTCCTGCCCTTCATCGCGATGCTGCAGGAGCATATGGAGGTGGTGCGGCTCGACGCCCGCACCGATTTCCGGCGCGAGAAGCTGGGCGACGGCCGCATGTGGCTGACGCCGGCCGACGACGAAGCCCGCGCGGCGCTCGACGCCGCCTTCCTGGCGCTCGCAGGCGAGGAGGGCCGTCCCACGAGCCTGGCCGTGCAGGGGCGGACGGTGGAGATTCCGCACGCGGCGCACGGCGTCGCGCGCGCCTCCTTTGACGAACTCTGCGGCCGGCCGCTCGGGGCGGCGGACTATCTGGCGATCGCCCGCCGCTTCCACACGCTGGTCCTCGACGCCGTTCCGACGCTCGACGAGCGCCGGCGCAACGAGGCGCGCCGCTTCATGACGCTGGTCGACGCGCTCTACGAGCATCACGTCAAATTGCTTGCGTCCGCAGAGGCCGAGCCGGACCGGATCTGGCGGGGCGCCGAGGGCTACGAGACCTTCGGCTTCGCCCGCACCGCCTCCCGGCTCGTGGAGATGGGCTCCGACGAATGGCTGTCGCGTCCGCACGGCAGACCGGACAGCGCGGCGAGCGGCGCCACCACCGGCCTGGTCGAAACCTGAGCGACGGAACAGGCCGGCGGAGCCGCGGCTCCCTTGAACGGCTTCGCCGATCGGGCTAGTTGCGAGGGCCTGACCGCCCGCGGGGCTCCGCGCCTCGCCACGCCCGCACTCTCGGCACTGAGGACCCCCTTATGGCGCGCAGCAAGATCGGACTCGTCGGCGGCGGCCAGATCGGCGGCACGCTCGCTTTGCTGGTCGGCCTCAAGGAGCTCGGCGACGTCGTCCTGTTCGACATCGTCGACGGGGTGCCGCAGGGCAAGTCGCTCGACATCGCCGAGGCCTCGCCCATCGAGGGCTTCGACGCGCGCCTCAAGGGCACCTCGTCCTATGAGGATCTATCGGGCTGCGACGTGGTGATCGTCACCGCGGGCGTCCCGCGCAAGCCCGGCATGAGCCGCGACGACCTGCTGGGCGTCAACCTCAAGGTGATGGAGCAGGTCGGCGCCGGGATCGCCAAATACGCGCCCGACGCCTTCGTGATCTGCATCACCAACCCGCTCGACGCCATGGTGTGGGCGCTGCGCACCGCCTCCGGCCTGCCGACCCACAAGGTGGTCGGCATGGCGGGCGTGCTCGACTCCTCCCGCTTCCGCTACTTCCTCGCCGAGGAGTTCGGCGTTTCGGTCGAGGACGTCACGGCCTTCGTGCTCGGCGGCCATGGCGACACCATGGTGCCGCTGCCGCGCTATTCGACGGTCGCCGGCATCCCGCTGCCGGACCTCGTGAAGATGGGCTGGACCACCCAGGAGCGGCTCGACCAGATCATCCAGCGCACCCGCGACGGCGGCGCCGAGATCGTCGGCCTGCTCAAGACCGGCTCGGCCTTCTACGCGCCGGCCGCGTCCGGCATCGCGATGGCGGAGAGCTATCTTCGCGACAAGAAGCGCGTGCTGCCCTGCGCGGCCCACCTCACCGGCCAGTACGGCGTCGACGGCATCTATTGCGGCGTGCCGGTGGTGATCGGCGCGGGCGGCGTCGAGCGCGTCGTCGAAATCGAGCTCGACCGCGCCGAAAAGGCCGCCTTCGACAGGTCCGTGGACGCCGTGAAGGGCCTGATCGACGCCTGCAAGGGCATCGCGCCCAATCTCGGAAAGTAAGACGGTCCTGGCCTTCTCCTGACGGAGGGGCCAAGGGAGCGACGACGTTGCGGCCCGCCCGGTGGCGAATTCCGGCGGGCCGTGCTTATAGGCGCCGGAGAACGGCCGACGCGGCGCGCGCCTCGCGCGGAGCTCGCCTCGCCGGAGGGAGGAACTTCATGAACATACACGAATATCAGGCGAAGGCTTTGCTCAAACGGTTCGGGGCGCCGGTGCCGGCCGGGGCGCCGATCCTGTCGGCGTCGGACGCCGACGCCGCGATCGCGACCCTGTCGGGCCCGGTCTGGGTGGTGAAGTCGCAGATCCACGCCGGCGGCCGCGGCAAGGGCAAGTTCGTCGAGGCCGAGGCCGGCGAGCTCGGCGGCGTCCGGCTGGCGCGCTCGGCCGAGGAGGCCAAGGGCTTCGTCCAGGAGATGTTCGGCCGCACGCTGGTGACCAAGCAGACCGGCCCGGCCGGCAAGCAGGTCAACCGGCTCTACGTCGAGGAAGGCTCGGCGATCGACAAGGAGTTCTACCTCTCGGCGCTGGTCGACCGCACCACCGGCGGGGTCGCGTTCGTGGCCTCGACCGAAGGCGGCATGGACATCGAGGAGGTGGCGGAGAGCCACCCGGAGAAGATCCACACCATCGCGATCGACCCGGCGACGGGCGTGATGCCGCATCACGGCCGCACGCTCGCCAAGGCGCTTGGTCTGTCGGGCGACCTCGCCAAGCAGGCCGAGAAGCTCGCCGCGACCCTCTATGAGGCGTTCGTCGCGACCGACATGTCGATGCTAGAGATCAACCCGCTGATCGTCACCAAGGACGGCCAGCTGCGCTGCCTCGACGCCAAGATCTCGTTCGACTCCAACGCGCTCTACCGCCATCCGGAGCTCGCCGAACTGCGCGACCTGACGGAAGAGGACGCCAAGGAGATCGAGGCGTCCAAATACGACCTCGCCTACATCGCGCTCGACGGCACGATCGGCTGCATGGTGAACGGGGCCGGGCTCGCGATGGCCACCCTCGACATCATCAAGCTCTACGGCGAGGAGCCGGCGAACTTCCTAGACGTCGGCGGCGGCGCCTCCGAGGAGAAGGTTACGGCGGCGTTCAAGATCATCACCGCCGACCCGCAGGTGAAGGGCATCCTGGTCAACATCTTCGGCGGCATCATGAAGTGCGACGTGATCGCGAACGGCGTGATCGCGGCCGTCAAGGCGGTCGGGCTGCAGGTGCCGCTCGTGGTGCGGCTTGAGGGCACGAACGTCGAAGAGGGCAAGCGGATCATCGCCGAGAGCGGCCTCGACGTGCTGCCGGCCGACGATCTCGACGACGCGGCGCAGAAGATCGTCGCCGCGGTGCGGGGGAGGAACTGAGCATGTCGATCCTGATCGACGCGAACACCAAGGTCATCTGCCAGGGCTTCACCGGCAAGAACGGCACCTTCCACTCCGAGGCGGCGATCGCCTACGGGACCCGCATGGTCGGCGGCGTCGCCCCCGGCAAGGGCGGCAAGACGCATCTCGGCCTGCCGGTGTTCGACACCGTGAAGGAGGCTCGCGAGGCGACCGGCGCGGACGCCTCGGTGGTCTACGTGCCGCCGGCGGGCGCCGCGGACGCCATCTGCGAAGCGATCGCGGCCGAGATCCCGCTCGTGGTGTGCATCACCGAGGGCGTGCCGGTGCTTGACATGGTCAAGGTCAAGCGCGCCCTAGAAGGCTCCAAGACGCGGCTGATCGGCCCGAACTGCCCGGGCGTGGTGACGGCCGGCGAGTGCAAGATCGGCATCATGCCGGGCAACATCTTCTCGCGCGGCACCGTGGGCGTGGTCTCTCGCTCCGGCACGCTGACCTATGAGGCGGTGTTCCAAACCACCCGCGAGGGCCTCGGCCAGACCACCGCTGTCGGCATCGGCGGCGACCCGGTCAAGGGCACCGAGTTCATCGACATGCTGGAGCTGTTCCTCGCCGACGAGCGCACCGAGTCGATCGTGATGATCGGCGAGATCGGCGGCTCGGCTGAGGAGGACGCGGCGCAGTTCCTGAAGGACGAGGCGAAGCGCGGCCGCAAGAAGCCGACCGTCGGCTTCATCGCCGGCCGCACCGCGCCTCCCGGCAGGCGCATGGGCCACGCCGGCGCGATCATCTCCGGCGGCAAAGGCGGCGCCGAGGACAAGATCGCGGCGATGGAAGCCGCCGGCGTCCGCGTCTCGCCCTCTCCGGCGCGCCTCGGCAAGACGCTTGTGGAGCTCCTGAAGGGCTGATCCGGCCCGCGCTGCGGCCTCCCGACCGGGGCCGCAGCGCGTTCCATCGACTCCCCGCCTGCAAAAAAACTGAAACACTCATTAGGAGAAGTTGAAGGGCGATTTCCCCGCCGCCATGCGGATTTCGCATTTCTGGCGTTCAAATCCCCCGATGCCGGTCTATATTGCGCTGCGAAAGGCGCTTCGGCGCATTCGAACTCGAGGTTCTCCTCAATGTCACGCCAGGCGGCGAACGACGCTCTTGCCCGCACCTCATTCCTCTGGGGCGGGAACGCCGCCTATGTGGAGGACCTCCAGGCCCGCTACCTGAAGGACCCGTCCTCAGTCGACCCGGCCTGGAAGGCCTTCTTCGACGATCTCGGCGACGAGCCCGAGGCGGTCGAGAAGACCGCAGAGGGTCCCTCCTGGGAAAAGCCGAACTGGCCGACGCCGGTGAACGGCGAGCTGGTCTCCGCCCTCGATGGCAACTGGGGCGCGATCGAGGTCTCGCTCGGCGACAAGCTCAAGGCCCGTTCAGGAGCTGCCGGAGCGCCGCTTACCGAAGAGCAGATCAAGGCCGCGACGCGCGACTCCACGCGCGCGCTGATGATGATCCGCGCCTATCGCATCCGCGGCCATCTGGCCGCCGACCTCGACCCGCTCAAGCTCGAGCCGCGGCCGGAGCGCGAGGAGCTCGACCCGGCCTCATACGGGTTCGGCGAGAAGGACCTCGACCGCAAGATCTTCATCGATCACGTGCTTGGCCTCGAATTCGCGACCGTGCGCGAGATGCTGGCGATCCTGAAGCGGACCTATTGCGGCACGCTCGGCGTCGAGTTCATGCACATCTCGGAACCGGGCGAAAAAGCCTGGATCCAGGAGCGCATCGAGGGGCCGGACAAGGCGATCGCCTTCACGCCCGAGGGCAAGAAGGCGATCCTGAACAAGCTCGTCGAGGCCGAGGGCTTCGAGAAGTTCCTCGACGTCAAATACACCGGCACAAAGCGCTTCGGTCTGGACGGCGGCGAGTCGATCGTCCCGGCGCTCGAGCAGATCATCAAGCGCGGCGGCGCGCTCGGCGTGCGCGAGATCGTGGTCGGCATGGCGCATCGGGGCCGGCTGAACATTCTTTCCCAGGTGCTCGGCAAGCCGCACCGGGCGATCTTCCACGAGTTCAAGGGCGGCTCCTGGACCCCCGACGAGGTCGAGGGCTCGGGCGACGTCAAGTACCATCTGGGCGCCTCGTCTGACCGCGAGTTCGACAACAACCAGGTCCATCTGTCGCTGACCGCGAATCCGTCGCATCTCGAGATCGTCGATCCGGTGGTGCTCGGAAAGGTGCGGGCCAAGCAGGACCAGCGCACCGACGTCGACCGCGTGCAGGTGATGCCGCTGCTGATCCATGGCGACGCGGCCTTTGCGGGTCAGGGCGTGGTGGCGGAGTGCTTCGGCCTTTCAGGCCTGCGCGGCCACAAGACCGGCGGCTCGATCCACTTCATCATCAACAACCAGATCGGCTTCACGACGAGCCCGCGCAACGCGCGCTCCTCGCCCTATCCGTCCGACGTCGCCAAGATGATCGAGGCGCCGATCTTCCACGTGAACGGCGACGACCCGGAGGCCGTGACCTTCGCGGCCAAGATCGCGACCGAGTTCCGGCAGAAGTTCCACAAGCCGGTCGTGATCGACATGTTCTGCTACCGGCGGTTCGGCCACAATGAGGGCGACGAGCCGGCCTTCACCCAGCCGCGCATGTACCGGAAGATCCGCAATCATCCGACGGCGCTCGAAACCTATGCGGAGCGTCTCGAGAGCCAGGGGGTGATCGCGCCCGGCGAGGTCGACGAGATGCGCGCCGCCTTCCGCGCGCGGCTCGAGGAGGAATACGAGGCCGGCCAAGCCTATAAGCCCAACAAGGCCGACTGGCTGGACGGCCGCTGGGCCGGCATCAAGGCCGCCCGCGACCCTGACGATCCGCGCCGCGGCAAGACCGGCGTCGCGGTCGAGCGGCTGAAGGAGATCGGCCGCAAGCTCGCGGCGGCCCCGGAAGGCTTCCACGTTCACCGCACGATCCAGCGCCTGCTCGACAACCGCCGCAAGATGGCCGAGGAGGGCGAGGGCGTCGACTGGGCGATGGCGGAGGCGCTCGCCTTCGGGTCGCTGCTGACGGAAGGCGTGCCGGTGCGGCTGTCCGGCCAGGACGTCGAGCGCGGCACCTTCAGCCAGCGCCATTCGGTGCTCACCGACCAGGAGACCGAGGCGCGCTTCACGCCGCTCAGCAACCTGTCCAGGGACCAGGCGCGGTTCGAGGTCATCAACTCGATGCTCTCGGAAGAGGCCGTGCTCGGCTTCGAGTACGGCTACACGCTGGCCGAACCCAACGCGCTCACGCTTTGGGAGGCGCAGTTCGGCGACTTCGCCAACGGCGCGCAGGTCATCGTCGACCAGTTCCTGTCTTCCGGCGAGCGCAAATGGCTGCGCATGTCCGGCCTCGTGATGCTGCTGCCGCACGGCTATGAGGGGCAGGGGCCCGAGCATTCCTCGGCCCGTCTCGAGCGCTATCTGCAGATGTGCGCCGAGGACAACATGCAGGTCGCGAACTGCACCACGCCGGCGAACTACTTCCACGTCCTGCGCCGGCAGATGGTGCGCGAGTTCCGCAAGCCGCTGATCCTGATGACGCCGAAGTCTTTGCTCCGGCACAAGCGCGCGGTCTCGCCGCTCGCCATGATGGACGAGGGAACCTCGTTCCACCGCCTTCTGTGGGACGACGCGCAGCTGACGCCGGGGTCGACGCTCGCGCTGAAGCCGGACGCCGAGATCCGCCGCGTCGTGCTGTGCTCGGGCAAGGTGTATTACGACCTCGTCGAGGAGCGCGAAAAGCGCGGCGTCAACGACGTCTACATCCTGCGCGTCGAGCAGCTTTACCCGTTCCCGATCAAGGCCGCGGTGAACGAGCTCGCCCGCTTCAAGCACGCCGAGATCGTCTGGTGCCAGGAGGAGCCGCGCAACATGGGCGCCTGGTTCTTCGTCGAGCCCTATCTCGAATGGGTGCTGAACCAGATCGGGGCGGCGCACCGCCGGCCGCGCTACGCCGGACGTCCGGCTTCCGCGGCGACCGCGACGGGACTGATGTCGAAGCACCTCGCGCAGCTGCAGGCCTTCCTCAACGACGCGCTCGCAGAATAGCGATCGGAAAGCTCGATCGGGCGATCGCAATTCCAAATCCGATCCGCTAGAGAGGGTCGGCGCCGCCAGAACGGTCCCGACGGGGCCGACAAACGGAACCGGGAGGCTCCTCCGGGAGCGGGCATATGAGCACTGAGATACGCGTTCCGACGCTCGGCGAATCCGTCACCGAAGCCACCATCGGCCGCTGGTTCAAGAAGCCCGGAGAGGCGGTCGCGGCGGACGAGCCGGTGGTCGAGCTCGAGACCGACAAGGTCACGCTTGAAGTCCCCGCGCCGGCGGCCGGCGTGCTCGGCGCGATCGAGGCCAAGGATGGCGAGACCGTCGGGGTCGGCGCGCTGCTCGGCTCGATCGAGGAGGGCGCCGGCGCGGCCCCGGCCGCGCCCAAGGCCGCGAAGCCGGCCGAGCCCGCCAAGGCCAGGGAAGAGAAGGCCGCAGCGCCGCTGAAGGACGACGCCAACGAGGTCCGGCCGAAGCCGAACGGCGGCGCCGCGCCTGCCGGGAGCGATCTCGCGCCGTCGGTCCGGCGGCTCGCGGAGGAGACTGGCGTTGACCCCTCAGGCGTGGCCGGCACGGGCAAGGACGGCCGCGTCACCAAGGGCGACATGCTGGCGGCCGGCGAGCGCGGCGGCGAGGCTTCGCCCCCGCGCGCTCAGCCGGCCCCCGCCCCGGCGCCGTCTGCGCCCCTGCAGGTGCGCGCCCCCGCGGCCCCCGACGACGCGGCGCGCGAGGAGCGCGTCAAGATGACGAAGCTGCGCCAGACCATCGCGCGCAGGCTCAAGGACGCACAGAACGCCGCCGCCATGCTGACGACCTTCAACGAGGTCGACATGAGCGAAGTCATGGGGCTGCGCTCGAAGTACAAGGACGTGTTCGAGAAGAAGCACGGCGTGAAGCTCGGCTTCATGGGCTTCTTCGTGAAGGCGGTGATCCAGGCCCTCAAGGACATCCCGTCGGTTAACGCCGAGATCGACGGCGGCGACGTCGTCTACAAGAACTACTACCACATCGGCATCGCGGTCGGGACCGACAAAGGCCTGGTGGTGCCGGTGGTGCGCGACGCCGACCGGCTCGGCCTGGCAGGCATCGAGAAGACCATTGCGGACTTTGGCCGGCGGGCGCGAGACGGCAAGCTCGGCATCGACGAGATGCAGGGCGGCACCTTCACGATCACCAATGGCGGCATCTACGGGTCGCTGATGTCGACCCCGATCCTGAACGCGCCGCAGTCCGGCATTTTGGGCATGCACAAGATCCAGGAGCGGCCCGTCGCCGTCGGCGGCAAGATCGAGATCCGGCCGATGATGTACCTGGCGCTGAGCTACGACCACCGCATGGTCGACGGCAAGGAAGCCGTGACCTTCCTGGTGCGCGTGAAGGAAAGCCTGGAGGATCCGTCCCGGCTCGTGATGGACCTGTGACGAGCCGGCGGCGCGCCGCGAGGCGCGCCGCGTCGCCGAAGGTCAGCTCACATTGGCGGAGATGATCTTGTTCAGCTCGAACATCGTGGCCTTCTTCTTGCCGAACAGCTTCTCGAGCGTGGCGTCGGCGAGGATCTCGCGGCCGTCGTCCGGGTTCTGGAGCTTGTGCTTCTTGATGTAGTCCCACATCTTGCTGACGATTTCGCTGCGCGGCAGCGGGCCTTCGCCCACGATCGCGCCGAGTTCCGACGACGGCTTGACCTTGGCGTGGATGCCGTCGGTCCGGTTCGATTTCTTTGCGGCGTCAGTCTTCTTGGTAGTCGCCATAGGTGCCCTCCTTGTTCCTGCGCATTGGTAACGGTCACGCGGACCGCGTTCCAGTCCTTCAACCGCGCGGACTTCAAGACGTTCCGAGCGTCTCCGCGCCTGCGCCTTCGGAATGCGTCGAAGGTCAGTCAGAGGCGGCTTCCCATGGCTGATCAGGATCGACATCCAAAGATCGAGCCGCATCTTTGCGTCGCCGGCGGCGCCGAGGCTCTCGCCTTCTACCGTAAGGCGTTCGGCGCAAAGGTGGTGATGACGGTGCCGGCGCAGGACGGCGTCCGGCTGCTGCACGCCACCGTGCAGCTGTTCGGCGGCGAAGTGCTGGTGCATGACGAGTTTCCGGAGACGACCGGGCCGGGCTCGGTGCGCGCGCCCACCTCGGCCGGCGGTCCGAGCGTGGCGATCAACGTCAATCTCGCGAGCGCGGCGGAGGTCGACGCCGCCATCGACCGCGCCGTCGACGCAGGAGCGGTCGTCGTCATGCCGGCGGACAACACTTTCTGGAACGCCCGCTACGGCCGCGTGCAGGATCCGTTCGGTCATGTGTGGGCGTTCAACGCGCCGCTTGACTGAGCGTCCCTCAGCTCGAACCTGAAAGAGACCCATGGCTTACGATCTCGTCGTCATCGGCACCGGTCCCGGCGGTTATGTGTGCGCGATCCGCGCCGCGCAGCTCGGGCTCAAGGTCGCCGTGGTCGAGAAGCGCGCCACCCATGGCGGCACCTGTCTCAATGTCGGCTGCATCCCCTCCAAGGCGTTGCTGCACGCCTCGGAGCTGTTCGAGGAGGCCGGCCACAAGTTCGGCAAGATGGGCATCGGCGTCGGCCAGCCGACGCTCGACCTCGCCCAGATGATGGCGTTCAAGGACGAGGGCGTCGCGGGCAACGTCAAAGGCGTCGATTTCCTGTTCAAGAAGAACAAGATCGAGACCTTCCACGGCGCCGGCAGGATTCTTGGGACCGGCAAGGTCGAGGTTTCCCCGGAGAGCGGCGAGGCCCGGACGCTCGAGACGAAGGCGATCGTGATCGCGACCGGCTCCGACGTCGCCCGCCTCAAGGGCCTTGAGATCGACGAGACCACGATCGTGTCCTCGACCGGCGCGCTCGCGCTGCCGCAGGTCCCCAAGAAGCTGGTGGTGGTGGGCGGCGGCGTGATCGGGCTCGAGCTCGGCTCGGTGTGGCGGCGGCTCGGCTCGGAGGTCGTGGTGGTCGAGTTCCTCGATCGCATCCTGCCCGGAATGGACGTCGACCTCGGCAGGCAGTTCCAGCGCCTGCTGGAGAAGCAGGGCATGACGTTCAGGCTCGGCTCCAAGGTCACCGGCGCCGCGAAACAGGGCGAGCGCCTTGCGGTCACGGTCGAGCTCGCCAAGGGCGGCGAGGCCGAGACGCTGGAGGCGGACGTCGTTCTGGTCGCGATCGGCCGCGTCCCCTACACCGAAGGCCTCGGCCTCGCGGAGGCGGGCGTCGCGCTGGACGATCGCGGCCGGGTGAAGACCGACGGCCATTTCAAGACCAGCGTGGAGGGCGTCTACGCCATCGGCGACGTCATCGCCGGGCCGATGCTGGCCCACAAGGCGGAGGACGAGGGCGTCGCGGTCGCCGAGATCCTCGCCGGCAAGGCCGGGCACGTGAACTACGGCGTGATCCCGAACGTGGTTTACACCTATCCGGAGGTCGCCTCGGTGGGGCGGACCGAGGAGGAGCTCAAGGCCGACGGCGTCGACTACCGCGCCGGCAAGTTCCCCTTCACGGCCAATGGCCGCGCCAAGGCGAACGGCACGACCGAAGGCTTCGTGAAGATTCTGGCGGACGCCAAGACCGACCGCGTGCTCGGCGTCCACATCATCGGCCCGGACGCCGGCACGCTGATCGCCGAAGCCGCCCTCGGGATGGAGTTCAGCGCCTCCTCCGAGGACATCGCCCGCACCTGCCACGCCCATCCGACGCTGTCGGAGGCGGTGAAGGAGGCGGCGCTCGCCGTCGAAGGCCGCGCCATCCACATGTGAGGGCGCGCGCCGCGGCTAGATCGGCAGATCGACGCCGCGCGCCTTGAGCCGGGACCGGAACGCCTGGTCGATCTCGGCGACCACCGCCGGCATGCGGTCGGCCGAGAGCCGCACGCTGTCGGCGACCACGCTCGGCATCACGCGAAGCGCCTTCTGTCCGGTCGGCGAGCGGTAGAAGGCCAGCATGTCGCGCAGCTCGTCGGCTGTGAAATAGGTCACGTAGATCGCCGGCGCGGCGGCCATCAGGTCCTTGGTGTGCTGCACCACGATGGTCTGAAATTCGGATTTGAGCGAGGCCATCGTGGCCGGCGAGGCGCCGGGCATGGACTGCCTGAGCTGCGGCTCGAAGGCCGGCCAGGACTGCGCGACAAGCTGCGCCACCATGTCGTCCTTCGAGATCTCATTGACGAGCTCGACGGCGACATGCAGCGCCTGGTCGCGCGGCGAGCGCTCCTGCGAGACGCCTGGACCTGCCGGCGCGCTCAAGGCGACGGCGAGCGCAAGCGGCGCGATGCGGTTCATCAGCGACATGATTCGTCTCCCCCGATCGTGTCGCCTCCAATGAAGCAAGCGCTGCGCCAGTCTGGCCAGTCCGGAGAACTCCCTAGCGGCCGCGGTTGCGCTGCTCGCTCAGCGTGAACCAGCCGACGCCGGCGAGCACGAGCGCGGTGCCGATCACGTCGACAGAGGTCACCCGCTCGCCCAGGAAGGCGGCGGCGAAGACCAGGGTGGCGACCGGGCTCACCGTGCCGATGGCGGCGTTCGCCTGCGCGGAGATGCGGTGCAGCGCAGCGCTGAGCAGAAAGCTCGGCAGGATCGTCCCGATCAGCGCGATCAGCGCCGCGATGAGCCACACCTTGCCGGACAGTCCGGCGATCACGCCGACGTCCCGCACCAGCGCGAACTGGATCAGCGCGCCGAGCGCCGCGGCCGACATCGCGATGCAGGTGAAGAGCTTTGGACCGATGCGGCCGATATAGCCCTTCGCCAGCAGCTGGTAGAGCGCGAAGGCGACGGCCGAGGCCAGCACCAGCAGCGAGCCGGCGCGCGCCGAGGCGAGCCCCGCGATCTGCATGTCCTTGGTGAACACGAGCGCGAGGCCCGCATAGCTCAGCCCGAAGGCGGCGAGCGCCTTCAGCCGGAACGGCTGGCCGAAGAACGCCGCCCCGAGCAGCACCGTGAACAGCGGATAGGTGAACAGGATCAGCCGCTCGAACGGCGCCGAAATGTAGGCGAGGCCGAGGAAGTCGACATAGGACGCGAACCAGTAACCCAGCAGGCCGATGGCGAACGCGGCGCCGAAGACGTTTCGATCGAGCCCCGCCGGCGTTCCGCCCCGCGCCACCGACGCCAGGCCGATCGCGACATAGACCGGGACGGACAGCCCCATCCGGAGCGCGAGCAGCGTCTCGGGGTCGACGCCTTCCGCATAGGCGAATTTGATCAGGATGCCCTTGCTGGAGAAGAAAATCGCGCCGGCCGCGGCGAGCGCGTAGCCGAGCCAGGGCGAGGCGGCGGGTTCAGCCGCGGCGTCGGCGACGACCTCGGGATCGGCGTTGGTTGAGGCGGGCATGCGGTCGTCCTCGGAGGCTTTGGGCCGTCCGGAGAGCGCGTCGCTTGAGCCGGGGTGGTCGGCGCCGCGCATCTCCGCGCGGCCCGGGGTTTTCGACGCGCTCAGGCGTTCCCCGGTCCGCGGGAGGCGCGGATAAGGCGGATCGCGGCGAGAGGGAGGGCGCGAACGGTCGACATCATCGGCCGCTTATCACGCGCGCTACGCCTGGACCAGACGCGGCCGCGCAGATCCGCTCAGCGCCTGCGCATCGGCCCGTCAGCCCGCCCGTGCGCGCGGATGATAGGCCGTGTGGATCGCCATCAGCCGCGCGCCGTCGACTTCGGTGTAGAGCTGCGTCGTCGAGAGGCTGGCGTGGCCGAGCAGCTCCTGGATCGTGCGAAGGTCGCCGCCGCGCGCCAGCAGATGGGTCGCGAAGGAGTGCCGCAGCGCGTGCGGCGTCGCGCTGTCCGGCAGCCCGAGCGCGCCCCGCATGCGCGCGACCGCCGCCTGCACGATCCGCGGGCTCAAGGGGCCGCCCTTGGCGCCCACGAACAGCGGGCCTTGGGGCGGCAGCGGCCAGGGGCAGCGCCCGACATAGTCCGCCACTGCGGCCTGCACCGCCGCGATCACCGGAAGCTGGCGCCGCTTGCCGCCCTTGCCCAAGACCTCGATGCGGTCGACGCCTGGCAGCGGGGCCTCGCGTCGGCTGAGCGAGAGCGCCTCCGAAATCCGCAGGCCGCAGCCATAGAGCAGCGACAGGACGGCGGCGTCGCGGGCGAGCACCCAGTCGTCGCGCTCCTCGCCGGCGCGGGTCTCGACGTCGATCAGCTTGCGCGCGGCCGGCGCCGCGATCGGCTTGGGCAGACTGCGGGCGATCTTGGGCGAGCGCACCGCGGCGAGCGCCGAGATCTGCGCCTTTCCGGTGCGGGTCAGCCGCCGCGCAAAGGAGCGCGCAGCCGCGAGCCCGCGCATCAGTGAGCGGCTGCAGAGCCCGTCTGCGCGGCGCGCCGAAAGAAAAGCGCGCACGTCGCGCGGCGCGAGCGCTTCGAGATCGACGAGCGCAGGCGGGCCGCCGAGATGGCGCTGCAGGAATGAGAGGAAGATCCGCACGTCGCGGCCATAGGCCTCGACTGTGAGCGGCGAGAGCCGGCGCTCGGCCGACAGGCCGAGAAGCCAGTCCGCATAGGCCGCGCGCACGTCTTCGGCGGCGGGAAACAGCGCGGGTTCTTGCTCTGCCGACATGCGGTTGAGACTAGCCCGCAGCCCTTAACCCGTGGTGACGAAACCGCTCGCCAAAAACAAAGAGCCCCGCCTGAGGCGGGGCTCTTGATCACATAAGATCCGGATCACTCGACGACTTCGACGACCTTCCGCTTCGGGCCGATGATGTAGCGGCGGTCGTTGACGACGGTATAGCTGTAGTCGCTGTCCGGCACCTGGTAGACCTCGACGTCTTGCGGGAGGGTGCTGCCGACCTCGACGGTGCCGGTGTAATGCACCGAGGGACGCGAGTCGCGGACGACATATTCGCGGACTTCGCGCGGGGGAGCGACCGCGGTGCCGATCGCCGCGCCGGCGACGCCGCCGACCACGGCTCCTACCGGACCGCCCACAACTGCGCCGGTCACTGCGCCGCCTGCGGCGCCCGAGACGGTGCCCTCCTGGGCGACAGCGGCGACGGGGGCGGCGGCCCCAAGGGCGACGGCAAGTGCAATGGCGCTGATCCGCATGGTGTTTCTCTCTCGCTGTTAAAGCTGCGAGATGAACGCCGAGCTCGTCGACTGGTTCCTTATTATATTTCGCACGCTTTGTTTCAGATGGTTAGCAACGCGCTCAGAAGGTATTTAAGTATAGGTGGCCTGCCGCTGGGGCGGCCTCCTGGTCACTCGATGCGCTGGCCGGTCTTGGTCCAGTCGGCGAGAAACTGGTCGAGCCCCTTGTCGGTGAGCGGGTGCTTGACCAGCGACTTGAGCGTCGCGGGCGGGATGGTGGCGACGTCGGCGCCGGCCTTGGCGGCGTCCTTGACGTGGTTCACCGAGCGGATCGACGCCGCCAGGATCTCGGTCGAGAAGTCCGGATAGTTGTCGAAGATCGTGCGGATGTCCTGGATCAGCTCCATGCCGTCAACCCCGGCGTCGTCGAGCCGGCCGACGAAGGGCGAGATGAAGGTCGCGCCCGCCTTGGCGGCGAGCAGCGCCTGCGGGGCGCTGAAGCACAGCGTCACGTTCACCATCGTGCCTTCGTCCACGAAGGTGCGGCAGGCCTTCAGCCCGTCCAGCGTGAGCGGCACTTTGACGGCGACGTTCTCTGCGATCTTGGCGAGGATCCGGCCCTCGCGGAGGATTTCGTCGTACTCGATCGCGCCGACCTCGGCCGACACCGGCCCGTCGACGATGTCGCAGATCTCGGCGATGAGCTCCTTCATCGGGCGGTTCGCCTTGAGGATCAGCGACGGATTGGTGGTCACGCCGTCGATCAGTCCGGCCGCGGCGAGTTCGCGGATTTCGCTGACGTCGGCTGTGTCGACGAAGAATTTCATCGCAAGAGCTTCCTTGAAGAAAAGGGGGTGCGGCCGCGCGGCCTCTCTGGTTTCAAGTGGCCCGCCGGATCGGCGCGCGCAAGCCAAAAACCGATCGAAGTCGCCACTGATGGCGCCGCAAGACGACGGCTTCTTGACGGCCGGCGGCCTGAGCGCCGAAGAGGCGTGATCCGGCCGCCGCCCGAGCGACTCCCCTCCCATGCCCCAGCCCGCCATCGTCGAAGTCCTGCTGCCGGTCGCGCTCGACCGGACGCTGAGCTATGCGGTTCCGGACGGGCTCGAGGTGGCGCCGGGAGACGTGGTGGTCGCGCCGCTCGGCGTCCGTGCGACCGCGGGCGTGGTGTGGGACGGCGAGGGCGCGGCGGTCGAAAGCGCCCGGCTCAAGCCGCTCGCCGGCAAGATGGCGACGGCTCCGCTGGCGGAAAACATGCGCCGGCTCGTCGACTGGGTCGCGAACTACACGCTCGCCCCGAGAGGACAGGTTTTGCGGATGGCGCTGCGGGGGCTCTCGGAGGAGCCCGCCGCCACCGCGCCCCGGATGGGGCTGCGGGCGACCGGGGCGCAGCCTTCGCGCAAGACCCCGGCGCGAGACCGCGCGCTGGCGGTCGCGGCCGACGGCGCGCCCAGGTCGAAAAAGAGTCTCTCTGAGGCGGCCGGGGTTTCGGCTTCGGTGCTGGACGGCCTCGTCGCCGAGGGCGCGCTCGCCCTGGTGGAACTGCCGCCGCCGCCGCCTCCGCCGCAACCTGACCCCGCTCTGCCAGGGCCTGAGCTCAGCCGTGAGCAGAGCGCGGCCGCCGCACGGCTGCGCGAGATGGTGGCGGCGCGGAGTTTTGCGGTCGCGCTGCTCGACGGCGTCACCGGCTCGGGCAAGACAGAGGTCTATTGCGAGGCGGTCGCCGAAGCGCTGCGCGAGGGCCGGCAGGCGCTCGTCATGGCGCCCGAAATCGCCCTCACGGTGCCGTTTCTCGAGCGCTTCGCGCGGCGCTTCGGCGCGCGGCCGGCGGTCTGGCACGCGAGCGTCGGCGAAAAGGGGCGGGCGGCGGTCCGCCGCGGCGTCGCCGACGGCTCGATCCAGGCGGTGGTCGCGGCGCGCTCCGGTCTGTTCCTGCCGTTCCGCGGTCTCGGCCTGATCGTGGTCGATGAGGAGCACGACGCCGCCTACAAGCAGGAGGACGGCGTCGCCTATAACGCCCGCGACATGGCGGTGGTGCGCGGCCGGCTCGAGAGCGCGGCGGTGGTGCTGGCGTCCGCCACGCCCTCGCTCGAGAGCCGCATCAACGCCGAGCGCGGCCGCTACGAACGGCTCGAGCTTCCGGCGCGCTACGGCGCGAGCGTCCTGCCCGAGATCAAGGCGATCGACATGCGCCGCGCGGGGCCGGTCCGCGGCGAGTGGCTGGCGCCCGCGCTGGTGGGGGCGATCGCCAAGACGATCGCCTCGGGCGAGCAGGCGCTGCTGTTCCTCAACCGGCGGGGCTATGCGCCGCTGACGCTCTGCCGCCGCTGCGGACACAGAATGAAGTGCCCGAACTGTTCGGCCTGGCTGGTCGAGCACAGGTTCCGCGCGAGCCTCGTCTGCCACCAGTGTGGCCACTCGGCGTCCTCGCCGACCGCCTGCCCGGCCTGTGCGGCGGAGAATTCGCTGGTGGCCTGCGGTCCCGGCGTCGAGCGGATTCGCGACGAGGCGGTCGCGCGCTTCCCGGAAGCGCGCGTGACCGTGCTGTCGAGCGATCTGATCGGCGCCGGCGAGCGCCTGAGCGCGGAGCTCGACGCCATCGAGCGCGGCGCGGTCGACATTGTGGTCGGCACCCAGATGGTCACCAAGGGCCACCATTTCCCGAAGCTCACGCTGGTAGGCGCGATCGACGCCGACTTCGCGCTCGGCGCCGCCGATCCGCGCGCCGCGGAGCGCACCTTCCAGATGCTCCAGCAGGTCACCGGGCGGGCCGGCCGCGCCGAGCTCCCCGGCCGCGCGCTGATCCAGACCCATGATCCCGATCATCCGGTGATCCGCGCTCTGGTCGCCGGCGACCGCGAAGGGTTCTACCGGCACGAGGCCGAGGCCCGCGCCGCGGCCGGCATGCCGCCCTTCGGCCGGCTCGCCGCGATCGTGGTGTCGGCGCCGGCCCGCGAGGCCGCGGAGGCCCACGGCCGCGCGCTCGCCCGCGCGGCGCCCAAAGCGGGCCATGTGCGGGTGCTGGGGCCGGCCGAGGCGCCGCTCGCGATGCTACGCGGCCGGCACAGGATGCGGCTCCTGGTCCACGCCGGCCGGGAGGTCGACGTTCCCGGATATCTCCGCGCCTGGCTGGCGGCGGCGCCGCCTGCGCGCGGCGGCGTGCGGGTCGCGGTGGACGTCGACCCGCAAAGCTTCTTGTGATGATCGCCGGCAGGTTGCAGAGGCCCTTGGAAGCTGGCTAAACGGTTGAGCCGAGAGGGCTTTCACGGGCGCCGCCACAAGTGCGCCATGATGTTGCACGGCGCAGCGCGGCGTGTTAGTCACCGCGCGTCTTCGGGACCCCGCCCGAGGTTTGGGTCCTTCGCGGTCCCAAGATCCACCAGTTCCGGGAGGTTCGGAGCGCCCGCTCCGGTTTCAGCCCTTGGCTCCAACCAGCGAGAGACGCTCGGGTGGCAGGTAAAGACACCATCGTGTCCGGAATGGCGGGACGCTACGCGTCCGCCTTGTTTGATCTCGCGAAAGAGCAGGGCGCGATCGACGCGGTCTTGGCTGATCTCGAGACCCTCGCGCGGCTTCTCGACGAGAGCGAAGACCTGCGGCGCCTGACGCGCAGCCCGGTGTTTTCGGCCGAGGACCAGGAGAGGGCGATCGCCGCCGTGCTGGCCAAGGCCGGCCTCGGCGCGACGGCCACCAATTTCGTCCGTCTCGTCGCCCGAAATCGTCGCCTGTTCGCGATCGAGCCCATGATCCGGGGCTTCCGCGCGCTCGCCGCGGCCGACAAGGGCACGATGACCGCAGAAGTCACCGTCGCGGAGCCGCTGAGCGACAGCCGCCGCTCGGCGCTGACGGCGGCGCTGCGCGACGTGACCGGCAAGACGGTCGAGTTCGACGTCAGGGTCGATCCCAAGATTCTCGGCGGCCTCGTCGTGCGGCTCGGCAGCCGCATGGTCGACGCCTCGCTGAAGACCAAGCTCAACTCAATCAAGCTAGCGATGAAAGAGGTCGGCTGATGGACATCCGCGCCGCCGAAATCACCTCGATCCTCAAGGATCAGATCCAGAATTTCGGCCAGGAAGCCGAGGTCTCCGAAGTCGGCCAGGTGCTGTCGATCGGCGACGGCATCGCCCGCGTCTACGGCCTGGACAATGTCCAGTACGGCGAGATGGTCGAGTTCCAGGACGGCATCCGCGGCATGGCGCTGAACCTCGAGACCGACAATGTCGGCGTCGTGGTGTTCGGCGCCGACCGCGGCATCAATGAGGGCGATACGGTCAAGCGGACCGGGTCGATCGTCGACGTGCCGGTCGGCAAGGGCCTGCTCGGCCGCGTCGTCGACGCGCTCGGCAATCCGATCGACGGCAAGGGTCCGATCGAGGCGACCGAGCGTCGCCGCGTCGACGTCAAGGCGCCCGGCATCATCCCGCGCAAGTCGGTCCACGAGCCGATGCAGACCGGCATCAAGTCGATCGACGCGCTGATCCCGATCGGCCGCGGCCAGCGCGAGCTGATCATCGGCGATCGCCAGACCGGCAAGACCGCCGTCGCGCTCGACACCATCCTGAACCAGAAGTCGATCAACGCCTCGAACGACGAGAGCCAGAAGCTCTACTGCGTCTACGTTGCGATCGGCCAGAAGCGCTCCACCGTCGCGCAGTTCGTGAAGGTGCTCGAGGAGCAGGGCGCCCTCGAATATTCGATCATCATCGCCGCGACCGCCTCGGACCCGGCGCCGATGCAGTTCCTGGCGCCGTTCGCCGGCTGCGCGATGGGCGAGTACTTCCGCGACAACGGCATGCACGCGCTGATCGTGTATGACGACCTGTCCAAGCAGGCCGTCGCCTACCGCCAGATGTCGCTGCTGCTGCGCCGCCCGCCCGGCCGCGAAGCCTATCCGGGCGACGTTTTCTATCTGCACTCGCGCCTGCTCGAGCGCGCCGCCAAGCTCAATGACGAGCGCGGCGCCGGCTCGCTGACGGCCCTGCCGGTCATCGAGACGCAGGCGAACGACGTCTCGGCCTATATCCCGACCAACGTGATCTCGATCACCGACGGCCAGATCTTCCTGGAATCCGACCTGTTCTACCAGGGCGTACGCCCGGCGGTGAACGTCGGCATCTCGGTATCGCGCGTCGGCTCGGCCGCGCAGATCAAGGCGATGAAGCAGGTCGCCGGCAAGATTAAGGGCGAGCTCGCGCAGTACCGCGAGATGGCGGCCTTCGCGCAGTTCGGCTCCGACCTCGACGCCTCAACCCAGCGCCTGCTGAACCGCGGCGCGCGCCTGACCGAGCTCCTCAAGCAGCCGCAGTTCTCGCCGCTGCGGGTCGAGGAACAGGTGGTGGTGATCTACGCCGGCACCAACGGCTATCTGGACAAGCTCCCGATCGACAAGGTGCGCCCGTTCGAGGCCCAGCTGCTGGAGCGGATGAACACGAGCGAGAAGGGCCTGCTGGACACGATCCGCGCGGACAAGCAGCTCAAGGACGAGACGATCGAGAAGCTGAAGCGCGTTCTCGACGATTTCTCCAAAGCGTTCTCGGCCTGAGCGGCGGCTTGAAAAGCGGAGTTTCGGGCGCCCCATGGCGAGCCTAAAGGACCTCAGGAACCGCATCGCCTCGGTCAAGGCGACGCAGAAGATCACCAAGGCCATGCAGATGGTCGCGGCGGCGAAGCTGCGTCGCGCCGAGATGGCGGCTGCGGCCGCGCGGCCCTATGCGGAGCGCATGGAGCGGGTTCTGGCGAACCTCGCCTCCAGCATGCGCGACGCCCCCGGCGCGCCCCGGCTGCTCGCCGGGACCGGCGAGGACCGGCGGCATCTGCTCGTCGTCATGACGGCGGACCGCGGGCTTGCGGGCGGCTTCAACTCCTCGATCGCGCGGCTCGCGCGCGAAGAGGCGCGGCGGCTGATCGCCGAAGGCAAGGAAGTGCGCTTCCTGTGCGTCGGGCGCAAAGGCGCCGACATCCTGCGCCGGCAGTTCCCGGGCAAGATCGACGACGTGATCTCGCTGCGCGAGGTGAAGTCGCTCGGCTACTCCAACGCCGCCGAGATCGGCGAGCGGATCATCAAGGAGTTCCGCGACGGCGGGTTCGACGTCGCCACCCTGTTCTTCTCGAAGTTCAGGTCTGTGGTGAGCCAGATCCCGACCGCGCAGCAGATCATCCCGGCCGAAATTCCCGAGGCCGCGGGCGAGGATCAGCTCAACGGCGCGGTCTACGAGTACGAGCCTTCCGAGGAGGAAATCCTCGAGGTCCTGCTGCCGAAGAACGTGTCGATCCAGATCTTCAAGGGCCTGCTCGAAAACGCCGCGTCGGAGCAGGGCGCGCGGATGTCCGCGATGGACAACGCGACCCGCAACGCCGGCGAGATGATCAAGAAGCTGTCTCTCCAGTACAACCGCACGCGGCAGGCGCAGATCACCAAGGAGCTGATCGAGATCATCTCCGGCGCCGAAGCGCTCTGACGATTATCCGACGAGGACCATTCCAATGACCGCACATGTCGGCCGCATCACCCAGGTCATCGGCCCCGTCGTCGACGTGCAGTTCGACGGGCACCTGCCCGAGATCCTGAACGCGCTCGAGACCAGGAACAACGACGTCCGTCTCGTCCTCGAGGTCGCCCAGCAGATCGGCGAGTCGACCGTCCGCACTATCGCGATGGACTCGACCGAGGGCCTCACCCGCGGCCAGGACGTCACCGACACCGGCGAGCCGATCGCGGTTCCGGTCGGGGCCGGCACGCTCGGCCGCATCATGAACGTGGTCGGCGAGCCGATCGACGAAGGCGGCCCGATCCCGAACGAGGGCCTGCGCCGGATCCACGCGCCGGCGCCCTCCTACGCCGAGCAGGCGACGGAGACCGAGATCCTCGTCACCGGCATCAAGGTCGTCGACCTGCTCGCGCCTTACGCCAAGGGCGGCAAGGTCGGCCTGTTCGGCGGCGCGGGCGTCGGCAAGACGGTGCTGATCCAGGAGCTGATCAACAACGTCGCGAAGGCGCACGGCGGCTACTCGGTGTTCGCCGGCGTCGGCGAGCGCACCCGCGAGGGCAACGACCTCTATCACGAGTTCATCGAGTCCGGCGTGAACAAGCAGGGCGGCGGCGAGGGCTCCAAATGCGCCCTGGTCTACGGCCAGATGAACGAGCCGCCCGGCGCCCGCGCCCGCGTCGCGCTCTCCGGCCTCACCGTCGCGGAGCATTTCCGCGATCAGGGCCAGGACGTGCTGTTCTTCGTCGACAACATCTTCCGCTTCACGCAGGCGGGCTCGGAAGTGTCGGCGCTGCTCGGCCGCATCCCGTCGGCGGTCGGCTACCAGCCGACGCTCGCGACCGACATGGGCGCGCTGCAGGAGCGCATCACCACCACCACCAAGGGCTCGATCACCTCGGTGCAGGCGATCTATGTGCCCGCCGACGACCTGACCGACCCGGCACCGGCCGCCTCCTTCGCGCATCTTGACGCGACGACGGTTCTGAACCGCTCGATCGCCGAAAAGGGCATCTATCCGGCGGTCGATCCGCTCGACTCGACGTCGCGCATCCTGTCGGCCGCGATCATCGGCGAGGAGCACTACGCCACCGCCCGCCGCGTGCAGGAGACGCTGCAGCGCTACAAGTCGCTGCAGGACATCATCGCGATCCTGGGCATGGACGAGCTCTCGGAAGAGGACAAGCTCACCGTCTCGCGCGCCCGCAAGATCGAGCGCTTCCTGAGCCAGCCCTTCCACGTCGCCGAGGTGTTCACCGGCTCGCCCGGCGTGTTCGTCGATCTCGCCGACACCATCAAGGGCTTCAAGGAGCTGGTGGAAGGCAAGCACGACAACCTCCCGGAGGCCGCCTTCTACATGGTCGGCACCATCGAGCAGGCGATCGAGAAGGCCAAGAAGCTCGCCGAGGGCTGAGGCCCGCGGACTGACGCGCCGAACGCTCCCTTTCCGGTCGGCCGGAAAGGGAGAGCGCCCGCGGCCCGGCGGCCACTGAAGGACTGACGATGGACACCTTCCCTTTCGAGCTGGTCTCCCCTGAGAAGCTGCTCATCTCCGAAGACGTCGAGCATGTCGTGGTCCCCGGCATGGAGGGCGAGTTCGGCGTTCTGGCGCACCATGCGCCGCTGATGTCGACGCTGAAGCCCGGCGTGGTGAGGGTCTACAAGACCGACGGCGGCGAGCCCCGCCGGCTGTTCGTGCGCGGCGGCTTCGCGGACGTGAACCCGCGCGGGCTCACCATCCTGGCCGACGAGGCCGTGCCGATGGAGGAGTTCGACGTCGCCAAGCTCGACGTCGCCATCCGGGACGCTGAAGAGGACGTGGCGGACGCCACCGACGAGGCCGGCAAGGTCAAGGCGCAGGCGCAGCTCGACCAGCTCCGCGAACTCCGCAGCGCGCTGTTCTGAGCGACGCTGGACTCCAATAGCTCCTAAAGGGGCAGCTCTCTCAGCGCGGCTCGGGCTTCGGCGTCGAGCCGGCGGATGGTTTCCCGCATGTCGCCCTCGGTCGCGTCCGGGTGAAGCGCGCAGATCCGGAGCGCCACGCGGCCCTGCACGCGGGTCGCGCCGACGAGCGCGAACCCGTCGCGCTCGAGCCGCCGGGCCGCCTCAAGGTTCAACGAATCCGTCTGTTCCGGAGAGAGCCGTGAAGGCTCGAAGCGGAAGGTCACGATCGCCATCGAGGCCGCCGTGACGACCCGCCAGCCGGGCGTGCGCGTGAGCTCGTCCTCGGCCCACGCCGCGAGGCGGAAGCCGTGCGCGACGGCCGCGCCGATCGCCACGGTCCCCATCGTCTGCAGCGTCAGCCAGAGTTTTAGGGCGCGCGCCGGCCGGCTGGTCTCGAGCCCCAGATCCCAGAAATTCGGCGCGCTTCCCGGCAGGTCGCCATCGCGAAGGTAATCCGCGCCCAGGCCGAAGGCCTGTTCGAGTCGCGCCCGGTCCCGGACGATCAGCGCGCCGCAGCCATAGGTCTGGAACAGCCATTTGTGGGCGTCCCAGGCGAGGCTGTCGGCGCGCTCGATCCCGGTGAGCAGCGGTCGGTGCGCGGGCGAAAGCAGCGCCGACGCCCCGAACGCGCCGTCGACGTGGAGCCACAGGTCGTTGCGCTCGCAGACCGCAGCGATCTCATCGAGCGGGTCCACCGCGCCCGTGTTGGTCGCGCCGGCCGTCGCCACGACCAGAAAGGGCCGCCGTCCGGCCGCAAGGTCGGCCGCCACCAGCCGCGCCAGATCCGACGCGTCCATCCGGAAGGCCGCGTCGAGCGCGACGCGCCGGATCTGTCCGGGCAGGAAGCCCGCAACCGCCAGCGCCCGCAGCACGGAACTGTGGGTCTCGGCCGACAGATACGCGACGCCGTCGGCGCGCTTCTCCGGCTGCAGCTTCGCCTCCCGCGCCGCCGCGACGGCGGTGAGGTTCGCGGCCGAGCCGCCGCCCATGAACAGTCCGCCGGCCGTGTCGGGAAAACCCGCCGCATCCGCCATCCAGCGGATCATCGCGGCCTCGACGGCCGCCGGCCCCTCCGCCTGGCGCCATGCGCCGGCCTGCGGATTGACCGCGGCGGTCAGCGCCTCGCCGAGCCGCGACGCGGCGCCCGCCGGCGACGGGATGAAGGCGAAGAAGCGCGGATGGTCGGAACGGGCGGCGCGCGGGAGAATTTCGCGCACGAGCTCGGCGGCCGCTTCAGCGAGCGGCCGGCCTCGCTCCGGAATATCAAGCGAGCGCGGCGCGCCAAGCGCGGCCGGGGCCGGAGAGGCGGGCAGGCGCGCCAGGTCCTCCAGGGCCTGCGTCAGAGCCTCGATAGGCGCGGCCGCGCGCGGCGGCTCGGCGGCGCCGTCGGTCGCGGCGCGGGGCTGGTCCATGGCGGCGGCCGTTTTGCGCGCGTCAGATGCCGGCGCCGGCCGGCGTGGCTCCGGCCTCCGCCGGCGCGCCGCGCGCGCGGAACAGCAGCTTGTCGACGCGCGGGCCGTCCATGTCGATGACCTCGACCGTCCAGTTCGACACGTCGATCGTGTCCCCCTCGCTCGGGATGCGCCCGAGCTCTGCGATCACGAGCCCGGCGGCGGTGTGGAAGTCGCCCTGCGCGTGCGCCGGCACCGTCACTCCGAAGGTCTCGGTCACGGCGTCCAGCGAGGCGCGGCCGTCGACCAGATAGGTGCCGTCCTCGCGGCGGCGGATCTCCTGCGCCTCGCCGATCTCGTGCTCCTCCGGCAGCGCGCCGGCGATCGCGCCAAGCACGTCATGCGAGGTCACGATGCCCTCGAAGCCGCCGAACTCGTCGACCACGAAGGCGGTCGAGGACGGCTGCGACTTGAACAGCTCGAGCAGGCTCAGCGCGGACGCGCCCTCCGGCACGAACAGCGGGTCGCGCACATAGGAGGCCACGTCGAACTTCTTGCCCTGGATGAGGGCGGCCAGCACGTCCTTCTTGTGCAGGATCCCGACGGGGTCGTCGACCGAGCCTTCCTTGCCGACCACGATGCGGGAGAACGGGCTTTCGGCGAGTTCGGTCTGGATGGTGCCGAGGTCGTCGCTGATGTCGACCCAAAACACTTCGCGGCGCGGCGTCATGATCGAGCGCACCGGCCTGTCGGCGAGGCCCAGCACCCCTTCGATCATGCGTCTCTCGACCGGCTCGATCGAGCCGGCCGCGACGCCCTCCGCGATGACGCTGCGAACCTCCTCCTCGGTGACGTTGCTGCCGTCCTGCTCGCGGACCCGCAGGATCTTGAGGATGAGGCTCGAGGTCGCGCTTAGCAGGACCACCACCGGTCGGCCGAGGGCGGCGAGCAGCGTGAGCGGACCGGCGACGTAGGCCGCGATCGGTTCCGGATTTGCGAGAGCGATGCGCTTCGGGACCAGTTCGCCCAGGATCAGCGAGAGGCTTCCGATCGCGATGACGACGACGGCGCTCGCGACCGGCCGCGCATAAGCGTCGAGCGCAGTGTGATCCGCCAGCAGGGTCGCCAGCGGGTCCGAAAACGCGGCCTCGCCGACCACGCCGCTGAGAATTGCGATCAGCGTGATGCCGATCTGGACGGAGGACAGGAAGCTGCTCGGGTCTTCGGCCAGCCGCAGCGCGCGCGCCGCGCCGCGGTCGCCGGCCTCGGCGAGCATTTTGAGCCGTGGCTTCCGGGCCGACACGATCGCGAGCTCCGACAACGCGAAGAAGCCGTTCAAGAGCACGAGGCCCAACAGAACGGCAGTGTTGAGGAGCGGCATGAAGGGTCCGGAAGTGGAGCAGGCGCGAGGCCTGCAGACGGCGTCGACTATAAGGCCTTTGGAGCGGCCCGTCATGCGCCAGCGCCGGGAACGTTCGGAGCCTCTGCGCCCTTTGGCGGCTGGCGGCGTGGAAGCAGACGCTTATCTGATGTCCGACGGGAGCCGACGCCGCTATGTTAACGATTCGTGAACTGCTGGGTCGTCTCCTCAAGAGGTTCGCCGGAGAGCCGCGTTTGATGCCCGATTCGATCGACCGTCTGTTCACCGCCGTTTGCGAGGCCAGCGAAGCGGACCCTGCGTCCTCCCGCACGGCCAAGCTGCGGCAGGAGGGCGTGCCCAAGATGGCGAAGAAAGTGGCCGAGGAGGCCGCCGAAGTCGCGATCGAGGCCGTCAGCGGGCAGCGTGAGGCGCTGATCAGGGAAAGCGCGGACCTGATCTACAATCTGGTCGTGCTGTGGTCGGCCGCAGGCCTTACGCCGCAGGACGTCTATGACGAGATGGACCGGCGCGAGCGGCTTTACGGCATCGCGCAGAAGCTGCCCAAGTCGGACGCCCTCAAGATCAAGCCGGCGCCGAACGCTGCGCCCGCCAAGGCCCAGCAGGGCTTCTGGTCCCCGCTCAGCGGGCGGAGAAGTTGATCGGCAACGAATAGGTCTTCGAGGCGCCGGGCATGTCCGACGGCATCGGCGGGAACGAGCCCGCCGCGCGCCGCAGCATCGCCTGGGCCTCCGCCGCCGCCTGAGCCGGGCCGGACGCCGACACCCCTGAGATGCGCCCCGCCCGGTTGACGGTGAACGTCAGCATAGCCCGGCCCGAAAAGGTCGTGCCCGCGCGCTTCTGCGCCGCCACGGCCGCCCTGATCTTCGACCCATAGGCCGCCGCCGCCGCTCGGCTCGCCCCGGCGTCCGCAGAGGCGCCGCGCTGGCCCCCGGCCTGCGTGGGAATAGAGGCCGGCTTCGGCTTCTCGGCCGTGCGCTCCGCCGGCTTCTCGCGCGGCTTGCGCTCGACCGGCTTCGGCGTCTCGCGCTTGGTGACCGGCTTGGTGACGGGCTTGGCCACCGGTTTCGGAGGCTCGGGCGTCTCCTCCTGCGCCACGACGGTGCGCTCCGGCGGCAGCGCGACCGCGGCTTCGACGTCGTCCGGCGTCTTCACGTCGTCAGCTGCGACGACGTCGGTCTCGACCGGCTGCGCCTCCTGGACGTCCTCGACCGGCGCGGCCTCGGCGGTGACCGGCTGCTCCTCCGGCGCAGGCGTGTCCTCCACCTCGTCGAGCTGTTCGACCTCCTGCGGCTTGGCGTCGTCGGCCTCTTCGGGCGTGAGCGGCTGGGTCTGCTCCGCGCCGCTTTCCGGCATCTGCGCGGCGCCGGCCGAGGGCGGCGGCGCGAGGTCCATCTCGATCGCGGTTTCGGCCGCTCCGTTCGTTGGCGGCGGCGCCTCGCTCAGCAGGGCGACGGCGCCGAGATGGGCCGCCAGGACGGCGGCGCCTGCGATCGTCCAGCGCTTCCAGTCCGGCCCGCCCGTTCCGGCGTCGAGGCTCAGCGCGTCAACGGCCGCCATCGGAACCGGCGCTCTCCAGCGCGACCAGGGCGACCTTGAGGTAGCCGGCGCGGCGCAGCTCGTTCATGACGTTGGTGAGCTCGCCGTAAGGCACCGTCTTGTCCGCGCGCAGAAAGATGCGCTGCTCGCGGTCGCCGCCGGTCATGTTCTGCAGCATGGGCGCAAGCTGCGCCTGATCGATCATCTGGGAGCCGAGCGCGAGCCGCATGTCCGACCGGATGGTCAGATAGACCGGCTTGTCCGGCCGCGGCTGGCGCGGCGCGTTCGAGGACGGCAGATCGACGCCGACATCGACCGTCGCCAGCGGAGCCGCCACCATGAAGATGATGAGCAGCACGAGGATGACGTCGATGAACGGCGTGACGTTGATTTCATGCGTCTCGGCGAGGTCGTCGCCGCCGGCGTGGTCGAGCCGCACAGCCATGGCGTCTACTCCGCCGCGGCCGAGAGCCGGGGAGCGCTGATCCGGTCGAGGTCGCGGCTGACGAGCCGCAGCACGGCGGCGGAGGCGTCGGCCAGGATGGCGCGGTGGCCGCCGATCGCGCGGGCGAACACATTGTAGATCACGACCGCCGGGATCGCCGCCACCAGGCCGATCGCGGTGGCGAGCAGCGCCTCGGCGATGCCGGGCGCGACCACGGCGAGGTTCGTCGTCTGCGCGTTCGAGATGCCGATGAAGGAGTTCATGATGCCCCACACGGTGCCGAACAGGCCGACGAAGGGGGCGGTGGAACCGATCGTCGCCAGAAGGCCGGTGCCGATCGTCAGCCGGCGTCCCGCCTGGGCTTCGAGCCGCGACAGATGCGAGGCGACGCGCTCCTTCACGCCCTCGGGCGACAGACTGTCCTGCGAATAGATGATCTCGGCGTCCGCCGCCTCGACGAAAGCCGGCACCGCGCCCTTTTCGCCCTCCAGCGCCTGGCGGGCCTCCTCCAGCGTGCGCGACGCGCCGAGCGCGGCCAGCGCCGCCTTGGCGCGGCGGTTCGCCGCCATCAGCTCCAACGACTTCGCCAGCCAGACCGTCCAGGTGACCAGCGACGCGAAGGCGAGGCCGAGCATCACCGCCTTCACGATCCAGTCCGCGGCCAGGAACATGCCGAGCGGCGACAGGTTGCGCGGCAGGTGGGAGGCCTCGACCGAGGGCAGGTTCGGCGCGCCGGCCGCAGCGTCCGGAGCCGGCGCGGCGAGCGTCTGGCCGTCCTGCTGCAGGGCGGCCGCCGCGGGCGCCGGCGCGGCCTTCGCCGTCGGCTGACCGGGCTCGGTCGCCTGCACCTCTTCGGCCGGCGGCAGGGTTTGAGCCGCAGGGCGACGGGCGCTCTCGGGCGCGCCCTGCGCCCAGGCGGCGGGGCTCACCGCCCACAGCGCCGCCGCAGCGGCCAGCGCCGCCGCGAGCTTGCGTCCGCCGATCATTTGCCGAACTCCACACCCTTCACCCGCGAGGTCGTGGTCACCAGCCCGAGGCAGTCCTGTTCGCCGCCACAGCTGGTGACGTCGTTCAGCAGCACGCGGCTGACGCTGTCGCAGTCGGTCTCGCTGGCGTCGAACAGCTTCACGCTGGTCTTGGAGGCGCGCAGCGGTCCGGCTTCGACCGCAAGGCGGCGCGAGATCACGCCCTCTTTGTCGAAGAAGACGAGGTCGAGCTTCAGGCTGTCGATCGTCTTGTCGCCCGGATTGGCGACCACGAGCGAGACCCGGCAGGCGCCGTCGCGCGGCTCGAGCCGGTTGAGCTCGACCGAAACGGTCGACGCCGCCGCTGCAGGCGCGGCGGCGAGGAGGGCGAGCAGAACGCCGCCGGAAACGACGGTCGCCAGGCGCGTGGCATCGGATCGCGACAACGGGCTACTCCCTAACCGCCAGAAAACCGCTCCGCAGCCGAATAAGCGTACTAGAGGCCCACTTCAAGGCGACTCTGACAAATCAGAACCCTTCAAATTCCAAGGTCCCTGGCGCTACTCTTACGATCGTCTTAGTATTCGCCTTCCTGCATAAGGCCGTCGGCGACGTCGATCAGGCGCCAGACCGCGGCGCAAGCCGGCAAAGAAATTTGCTGATAGCGCCCGATTTCGGCTTGGGCGGTGACGACTGCGCAACCTCTCCCCCGACACAGTCCAGGCCACGGGCGCGCCTGAGCAGAGGCGCCGATAAAGATTGACCGAACCGTTCGGTCAATCTTGCGGTGGCCGCATCGGTGCGCTACCTTTTCGTTGACCGAACGGTTCGGTCATGTCGTCCGCGCGCTTTTGTCCTCGGGCAGTCGTTCGCGAGCCAACTGGGACAGCTTTCATGCAGAGGCCTCGCCTTGTGACGGCTGCGCCTGCCGAGCGAGCCGACCCCATCGACCGCCGCGAGCTTCAGCCGAAGGCGCCCGAGGCGCCGGCCGACGCGGCTCCGGCGCCCCAGAAGGCGCGGCGCGCCCCGGGCGCGCGCAAGATGCTGCTCGGGGCAGCCGTCGTCGCCGCGCTCGCAGGCGGCGGCTGGTATGGCTACCAGTGGTGGACCGAGGGCCGCTTCCTGGTCGAGACCGACGACGCCTATGTGGGCGCCGACATGGCGGTGATCGCGCCGAAGATCTCGGGCTATGTGGCGTCGGTCGCCGTCGAGGACAACGCGTCGGTCAAGGCCGGCGAACCGCTCCTGACCGTCGATCAGGCGGACTTCCGGCTCGCGCTTCAGGCCGCAGAAGGCAAGATCGCCACCCAGCTTGCGTCGATCGACCGGTTCGACAGCCAGATCGAGGCGGCGGAGGCGCAGACCGCGCAGGCCAAGGCGCAGGTCGACTCCGCGAACGCCGACCGCGACCGCGCCGCGGCCGACTACGAGCGCGCCCAGCAGCTCGTGAAATCCACCTATGGCAGCAAGCAGGCGCTCGACCAGGCGAAGGCGGACCGCGACCGGACGCTCGCGGCAGTCGAGGCGGCGCGCGCCGGCGTGGCGGCCGCGGAGGCCAACCGCGCGGTCCTCGCCGCGCAGAAGGGCGAGGCGCAGCGCACGCTGCAGGAGCTCGAGACCGCGCGCGCACAGCGTCAGCGGGACCTCGACGCGACTCTCATCCGGGCGCCCTTGGACGGCGTCATCGGCAACAAGGCCGTGCAGGTCGGCGACTACGTCACGCCCGGCAAGCGGCTGATGGCGGTCGTGCCGCTCGACCGCGTCTATGTGGATGCGAACTTCAAGGAGACCCAACTCGCCGACGTTCAGCCGGGCGCGAAGGTGCGGCTCTCGGTCGACGCCTATCCGGAACATGACGTGACGGGCGTCGTCGACAGTCTCGCGCCGGCCTCGGGGGCGCAGTTCAGCCTGCTGCCGCCCGAGAACGCCACCGGCAATTTCACCAAGATCGTGCAGCGCGTGCCGGTCCGGATCCGGGTCGATCCGCAGGACGTCGCGAAAGGCAGGCTGCGGCCGGGCCTGTCCGTGATCGCGTCCGTCGACACGCGCACTGCGCCGAAGCTTACGTCCAGCGCCGCAGATCAGCGGCGTTGACGTAGTCCCCGCGTCCGAGGCCTCGTCATGAGCGACGACGCTGCTCCTCCAAGCAGTCGTAAGGCTGTCGAACCGACCCGCGTCCCCACGGGGTTGGCGGCTGGCTCGACGAGCGCCTCGGGCGCGGGGAATCCTCCTTTTGAACCGAAGGTGACGCCGCGCCGGCTCGTCGCGTTCCTCGCGCTCGTCTTCGGCATGTTCATGGCGATCCTGGACATCCAGATCGTCTCGTCGTCTCTCGCCGAGATCCAGGCCGGCCTGTCGGCGAGCCCTGACGAGATCTCCTGGGTTCAGACCAGCTATCTGATCGCCGAAGTGATCATGATCCCGCTGTCGGGCTATCTGGGCCGGGCGCTGTCGACGCGGGTGCTGTTCACCATCTCGGCGGCGGGCTTCACGTTGGCGAGCGCGCTCTGCGCGACCGCCACGACGCTGCCGGAAATGATCGTCTACCGCGCGATCCAGGGCTTTATCGGCGGCGGCATGATCCCGACCGCCTTCGCGGCCGCCTACACGATTTTCCCCAAGCGCCACCAAGCGGCGATCATGGCGCTGGTCGGGCTGACCGTGACGCTCGCGCCGACGATCGGGCCGACCATCGGCGGCTATCTGACCGAGCTGCTCTCCTGGCACTGGCTGTTCCTGATCAACGTCGTGCCCGGCGCCGCCGCCACGCTGCTCGCCTGGACGCTGGTCGACTTCGACGAGCCCGAGCTCGACCTGCTGCGGCGGCTCGACTATTTCGCGCTGGCGGCGCTGGGCGTGTTCCTCGGCAGCCTCGAATATGTGCTGGAGGAGGGCGCGCGCGACGACTGGTTCCAGGACGCCACCATCCGCAACCTGACCGTCGCGGGCGTCGTGGGCGGCGCGCTGTTCTTCTGGCGCTGCTTTGCGGCCAAGACGCCGCTGGTCGACCTCACCGCCTATCGGGACCGCAACTTCGCCGTCGGCTCGCTGCTCACCTTCATCATGGGCATCGGCCTCTACGGCATGACCTATCTCTACCCGGTCTTCCTCGGCCGGGTGCGCGGCTATGACTCGCTGCAGATCGGCGAGACCGTGTTCGTGTCCGGCCTGTTCATGTTCCTGACCGCGCCGGTGGTGGGCGTGCTCTCCCGCAGGGTCGATCCGCGCTACCTGATCGCCGCCGGCTTCTTGGGCTTCGGCCTGTCCTGCATCGACCTCACCTACATCACCAGCGACTGGGCCTTCGGCGAGCTGTTCGTGCCGCAGATGCTGCGCGGCGTGTCGCTGATGATGTGCATGGTGCCGATCAACGTCGTGTCGCTCGCCACCCTGCCGCCGCCGAAGCTCAAGAACGCCAGCGCGCTGTTCAACCTGATGCGCAATCTCGGCGGCGCCTTCGGGCTCGCCTTCATCAACACCTTCCTGAACGATCGCCAGGACCTGCACATGCTGCGACTGCGCGAGCACGTCGTCTGGGGCCGCCAGGTCGCCGAGGAGCAGCTCGCCGGCATGGCGGCGAGCCTCGCGCCGCGGCTCGGCTCCGACGCGGACCTCGCGGCGGTCCGCCAGCTCTCCAACATGGTCCGCCAGCAGGGCCTGGTGCTCGCTTTCGGCGATCTGTTCTGGGCGATGACGATCCTGTTCGGCGGCATCGTGCTGCTGGTGCCGCTCGTCAGGCGTCCGAACCCCGGCGCCGCCGCCGCGCCGGCGCATTGAGGCTGCGTCACAGCCTGTCGCGCAGCGCGTAATAGCTCATCGCGGCGACCAGCAGCGGTCTGCGCAGCCATCGCCCGCCCGGAAAGGCCGGAACCGGCAGCCGCGACAGCAGGTCGAAACGCTCCAGCCGCCCCGCGACCGCTTCGGCCAAGATCTTGCCGAACATCGGCCCGAGCAGAACGCCCTGGCCCGAATAGCCGGCGGCGACCAGCACGTTGGGCCGGATGGCGCGCACGAAGGGTTGACGGGTCGGCGTGATGCCGAGCACGCCGCCCCAGGCGTGCTCGATCGGGACGTCGCGGAGCTGCGGGAAAACCTTCAGCATGTGGCGGCGCACAATCGGCGCGATCTCGGCGGGCAGCGTCGTCGAATAGGTCTCGCCGCCGCCGAACAGCAGCCGGCCATCCGGGGTCGGACGGTAGTAGTAGACCACGAACCGGCTGTCCGAGACGGCCGCGCGGCTGGTCAGCGCCTCGCGAAGCCGCTCACCGAGCGGCGCGGTGACGGCGATGTGGTTCGCGATCGGCGCGACATGCGCCTCGACCGTGGCGTCGACGCCCTCGAGCAGCCCGTCGGTGCAGATCAGCACGGTGTCGGCCGAGACGGTCCCGCCGTCGGTCTCTAGCGTGACCCGCGCCCCGTGCCGGATGCGGCGCACGCCGGAGTTTTCGTGGATCCGCGCGCCGGCGGCCTCGGCCGCGTGGGCGAGCCCGAAGACCAGCGCGAGCGGATCGAGATGGCCGCCGCCATGGTCGATCGAGCCGCCATGGTAGTTATCGCTCTTCACCAGCGCGCGGAGCTGGTCGCGGTCGAGCGGCTCGATCCGGTCGTAGCCGTAGTCTTGCGCCAGCTTGCGGGCGTAGGCGTGCGTCTCGGCGACGTATGAGCGCTTGTGGTCGGCGTGGATCAGACCGGCTTCGTAGCGACAGTCGATCCCGCGCCGCTCGATGAAATCGCGAAGCAGGCCCTTGGCCTCCTCGGCCATGTCCCAGAGCTTGCGGGCGTCGTCGCGGCCGGCGATCCGTTCGAGCTCGTCCTGCTCGCGGCGCTGGCCGGTGTGGACCTGGCCCCCATTGCGGCCCGACGCGCCCCAGCCGACCCGCGCCTGCTCCAGCACGACCACCGAGACGCCGCGCTCCGCGAGATGAAGCGCGGCCGACAGGCCGGTGAATCCCGCGCCGACGATCGCCACATCCGCGCGCAGGTCGCCCGCGAGCGGGGGCCGTGCGGGCGCCGCCGGGTTGGCGGCGGCGTAGTAGGAGGCGGCGGGCGGAAAGGCTGTCACAGCGCGTCCCGCCGCTAGACGTTCAGCAGCAGATATTCCCGCTCCCAGGGGCTGATCACGCGCATGAAGGTCTCGAACTCGGCGCGCTTGATGGCCGCGAAGGTCTGCACGAAGGTCCGGCCGAACACCGACTGCAGCGGCCCGCAGTCCTCGAAGGCCGAGACCGCTTCCAGCAGGCCGCGCGGCAGGTCGTAGTCGAGGCCGTACGCGGAGCCGTCGATCGGCTCCGACGGCGTCAGCCCCTCCACCATCCCGAGATAGCCGCAGGCGAGGGTGGCGGCGATCGCCAGATAGGGGTTTGCGTCCGATGACGGCACGCGGTTCTCGACGCGGCGGGCCTCCGGGCCCGAGGGCGGCACCCGGATGCCGGTGGTGCGGTTGTCATAGCCCCACTGGACGTTGATCGGCGCCGAGGAATGGCGGGTCAGTCGCCGGTAGGAGTTCACGTAAGGCGCGAGCAGCGTCATCACGGTCGGCATGTATTTCTGCGTGCCGGCCAGGAAGGAGAAGAACTCGCCCGACGGCTTGCCCTGTTCGTCCGAGAAGATGTTGCGCCCGGTCTTCATGTCGCGCACCGACTGGTGGATGTGCATGGCCGAGCCCGGCTGGTTGGCGATCGGCTTCGCCATGAAGGTCGCGTACATCGAGTGCTTGAGCGCGGCCTCCCGGATGGTGCGCTTGAACAGGAACACCTGGTCGGCGAGCGCCAGCGGCGCGCCGTGACGCAGATTGATCTCCATCTGCGCCGCGCCCTCCTCGTGGATCAGCGTGTCGATCTCGAGCCCCTGCGCTTCCGAGAAGTCGTAGATGTCCTCGAACAGCTCGTCGAACTCGTTGACCGCCGAGATCGAGTAGGACTGCCGCCCGGTCTCGGGCCGGCCCGAGCGGCCGATCGGCGGCTCCAGCGGGTAGTCCGGGTCGGTGTTCGGCTTGACGAGGTAGAACTCGATCTCAGGCGCCACCACGGGCGCCCAGCCCTTGTTCTCGAACAGATCGACCACCCGCCGCAGCAGCGCCCGCGGGGAGACCTCCACTGGACGGCCGTCGCGGTGAAACGCGTCGTGGATAATCTGCGCCGTCGGGTCGGACGCCCAGGGCACCACCGAAAGCGTCGAGAAGTCCGGCTCGAGCACCAGGTCGCTGTCTGCCGGATCGCCCCCGCCGGGCGCGTCCTCGTCGGCGTAGCCGCCCGCGATGGTCTGGTGGAAGATCGACGACGGCATGTTCATCGTCGGCGACTGGAAGAACTTCTGCGCGGGCATGATCTTGCCGCGCGCCACTCCGGCCTGGTCCGGCACCAGGCATTCGAGCTCCTCGATGCCGCGCTCGGCGACCCATTCGCGCGCCGCCTCGGCGCCAGCGGCTCCGCGGCGATCGGCGATGACCTCCCGCAGCTCGGCGCGCTTTTTCTTGCTCATCTCATGACTCTCGAATGTCAACCGGCCCGGCCCGCCCGAGAGGCGAGGCCGGCGGCGACCCGAGCCGGGCAGCGGCGAGGCGGGCGGCGGGAGCCGCGGCCGTGCTGCGTCGAGGGCGGCTCCCGGATCGGGTCGGGAAGGAAGGCTGAGCCGCCCCTGCGGCGGTCGAGCCGCCGGACGCCGGCGAACCGACGCAGCCCGGAGCCTGCCCGACCGCTCGCGCCAAATCAATCGCCCGCCCTCAGCCGCTGGCGCGGAATTAGGCTCGCAAATCGGTTGTGCGCCCTGACGCGCGAGGCTAGCCTTTCGGCGTCGTTCCCTCGCGAGGGGTCGAGGGCGCCAGGGGATCTCGCGTATGACGATCAGAGGATTGCTGGGCGCCTGCCTGGCTGCTTTCGGCCTCGTGACCGGCGCCGCCGGGGGCGCGCTGGCGGCGGACAAGGAAGTCAGGATCTACAACTGGTCGGATTATATCGACCCGCAGATCCTGAAGGATTTCGAGGCCGAGACCGGCATCAAGGTCGTCTACGACGTCTTCGACTCCAACGAAATCCTCGAAACCAAGCTGCTGACCGGCAAGACCGGCTACGATCTCGTGGTTCCGAGCGCCACCTTCCTGTCGCGACAGATCAAGGCCGGCGTCTTCCAGAAGCTCGACAAGTCGAAGCTGCCGAACCTGGTCAACGCTTGGCCGGAGATCTATGAGCGCGTCGCTAAATACGACCCGGACAACGCCTATTCTATCAATTATATGTGGGGCACCACCGGCATCGGCTATAATGTCGACAAGGTGAAGAAGATCTTTCCGGACGCGCCGCTCGACAGCTGGAGCCTGGTCTACGATCCCGCCAACCTGAAGAAGCTGTCGAAGTGCGGCGTCATGCTGCTCGACAGCCCGGAAGACCTGCTGCCGTCGGTTCTGACCTATCTCGGGCTGCCGCCGGACTGGTCCGACGTGAAGAACGTGCAGAAGGCTTCCGAGCATCTGGCGAAGCTCAAGCCCTACATCACCAAGTTCCACTCGTCCGAATACATCAACGCGCTGGCGAACGGGAACATCTGCGTCGCCGTCGGCTATTCGGGCGACATCTTCCAGGCCAAGAGCCGCGCCGCCGAGGCCGGCAAGGGCGTGAACGTCGAGTATTCGCTGCCCAAGGAAGGCGCGCAGCTCTGGTTCGACCAGATGGCCATGCCGGCCGACGCGCCGCATCCGGACGAAGCGCACGCCTTCATGAACTACATGCTGAAGCCGGAGGTCGCCGCCAAGGCGTCCAACTTCGTGCAATACGCCAACGGCAATCTGAAGTCGCAGGAGTTCCTGGACGCCGAGGTTAAGGACAACCCCTCGATCTACCCGACCAAGGAGGTGTTCGCGCGGCTCTACACCGTGCCGACCATCGACGACCCAAAGATTCAGCGCGCGCTGACCCGGGCCTGGACCAAGGCCAAGAGCGGAAGGTGAGCTGACGTAGCCGTCATCCCGGACGACGGCTTGGCCGTCGATCCGGGATCGTCCTCAGACTTGGCGCAGTTTCGAGCCGCCACGTTCTGAGGACGATCCCGGCTCTCCGCTTCGCTCCGGCCGGGAGGACGCGTTTTCAATCGCGCCCTTGCTTCAATCTCCTCTCCGGATCACCCAATGGCGCTGAAGCCCGCCCAGAAAGCCCTCGGCCCGATCCGGCGCTCCTTCGCGCCATGGCTCGACCCTGCCGCCGTGCCGCTGATCCGGTTCGAGAACGTCGTGAAGCGCTTCGGCGAATTCACCGCGGTCGACGACGTCTCGATTGACATCCACCAGCGCGAGTTCTTCGCGCTGCTCGGGCCGTCGGGCTGCGGCAAGACAACCCTGATGCGGATGCTGGCAGGCTTCGAAGCCCCGACGTCCGGCCGCATCACGCTCGCCGGCAAGGACCTCGCGGGCGTGCCGCCCTACCGGCGGCCCGTGAACATGATGTTCCAGTCCTATGCGCTGTTCCCGCACATGACGGTGGCGCAGAACATCGCGTTCGGCCTCAAGCAGGACGGCATGCCGAAGCCCGAGATGGAGGCGCGCGTCGCCGAGATGCTGCGCCTCGTGAAGCTCGAGCCGTTCGCCGGCCGCAAGCCGCACCAGCTGTCCGGCGGCCAGCGCCAGCGCGTCGCGCTTGCCCGGTCGCTCGCCAAGAAGCCGAAGGTGCTGCTGCTCGACGAGCCGCTCGGCGCGCTCGACAAGAAGCTGCGCGAAGAGACCCAGTTCGAGCTGATGGACCTGCAGCAGGACCTCGGGCTCACCTTTTTGATCGTCACCCACGACCAGGAGGAGGCGATGACGGTCGCGGACCGCATCGCGGTGATGAACCACGGGAAGCTCGTGCAGGTCGCCACGCCGGGCGAGATCTACGAGCAGCCGAACTGCCGCTACGTCGCGGACTTCATCGGCGACATCAACCTGTTCGAAGGCGTGGTGGTGAGCGCGCAGGGCGGCGTGGTCCGGCTGAAGTCGGCCGAAGCCGGGGCGGAGTTCACCGCTGCGAGCGAGGCCGAACTTCCGGCCGGGGCGGAGGTGGCGCTCGCCATCCGGCCGGAAAAGATGCGGGTCTCGCTGGAGCCGCCGCCGGAGGCGACCAACAGGCTGGCCGGCGAGGTCTGGGACATCGCCTATCTGGGAGACTGGACGATCCTGCTGATCAAGCTCGACGGCACGGAGAAGATCGTGCGGGTCAGCCGCGCCAACGTCACGCGCAGCGAGGCGCGGCCGATCGGCTGGGACGACAAGGTGTTCCTGTGGTTCGCGCCGGACGCCGGCGTGCTGCTCAGATCCTGAGGCGCGGCCGTGCGAGCCGAACGGGCGGGAGGCTGATCGCCCCATGACCGACGTCCTCACGCCTGATCCGGAGGCGCCGCGGGCGATCGCGGCGGCCGGGCCCCAGACGGCTGACCCTGCCGGCGCCGGGCGCTGGAAGCGCTGGCTGCTGATCGCGGTTCCGTATCTCTGGCTGCTGGCGCTGTTCCTCGCGCCGTTCGCGATCGTCCTGAAGATCTCGCTGTCGCAGACCACGATCGCGCAGCCGCCATACGAGCCGCTGCTCGATCTCTCGGCCGGCTGGCAGGGGCTGGTCGATTTCGTGTCGCAGCTCGATCTCGAGAACTACTCGATCCTGTTCGAGGACGAGCTCTACGTCGCCTCCTATCTGTCGAGCCTGAAGATCGCGACGATCTCGACGCTGCTGACGCTCCTGATCGCCTACCCGATGGCCTACGGCATGGCGCGGGCGCCGAAGAGCATCCGCCCGACGCTGCTGATGGCCGTGATCCTGCCGTTCTGGACGTCGCTGCTGATCCGCGTCTACGCCTGGATCGGCATCCTCAATCCTGACGGGCTGCTCAACGCCTTTCTGATGTGGGCCGGCGTGATACGCGAGCCGCTCTACATCATGAACACGGAGACGGCGGTCTACATCGGCATCGTCTACTCCTACCTCCCGTTCATGGTGCTGCCGCTCTATTCGAGCCTCGAGAAGCTCGACGAGACGCTGCTCGAGGCCGCCGCGGATCTCGGCTCGCCGCCCTGGAAGGCGTTCTGGCAGATCACCGTCCCGCTCTCGCTGCCGGGCGTCGTGGCCGGCTGCTTCCTGGTGTTCATCCCCGCGGTCGGCGAGTTCGTGATCCCGGACCTGCTCGGCGGCTCCGAGACGCTGATGATCGGCAAGACGCTCTACAACGAGTTCTTCTTGAACCGCGACTGGCCGGTGTCCTCCGCGATCGCCGTCCTGCTGCTGCTCGTGCTGGTCGTTCCGATCGCGATCTACAACAACGTTCAGGCCAAGGAACTCGGGGGCAAGGCGTGAGCGGGGCGATCGAAGAGCGCCATCCCGGACGGCGGCGCAGCCGCCGAACCGGCATCGTCCTCGGGATCAAGCGCCTGGTCCGGCGTACGATCCCGGCTCTCCGCTCCGCTTCGGCCGGGATGACGCTGTTGGTTCGGACGCGCCGATGAGAAAGGGCCTCTCCTCCATCAACCTCGCCGCGCTGACCTTCGGCTTCGCGTTCCTCTACCTGCCGATCGTCCTGCTGGTGGTCTATTCGTTCAACGCCTCGCAGCTCGTCACGGTGTGGGGCGGGTTCTCGACCCGGTGGTACGTCTCGCTGTTCCACAATGAGCAGCTTCTGGAGGCGGCCTGGGTCACGGTGCGGGTCGGGCTGATCTCGGCGACGCTTGCGACTGTGCTCGGCACGCTTGCGGCGATCACGCTCGTCCGCATGGGCCGCTTCCCCGGCCGCACGCTGTTTTCCGGCATGGTCTACGCGCCGCTCGTGATGCCGGAGGTGATCACCGGGCTCTCGATGCTGCTGTTGTTCGTGGCCGTTGGTCTTGACCGGGGCTTCTTCACCCTCATGCTCGCGCACGTCACCTTCTCGATGTGCTTCGTCGCGGTGGTGGTGCAGTCGCGTCTGGTGTCGTTCGACCGCAGCCTGGAGGAGGCCGCGCTCGATCTCGGCTGCCCGCCGGCGAAGACGTTCTTCGTCATCACCCTGCCGATCATCCTGCCGGCGATCGTCTCGGGCTGGATGCTCGCCTTCACGCTCTCGATCGACGATCTGGTGATCTCGCAGTTCACCACCGGCCCGGGCGCGACCACGCTGCCGATGCGGATCTACTCGTCGGTGCGGCTTGGGGTGAAGCCCGAGATCAACGCGGTGTGCACCATCCTGATCGCCATCGTGACCACCGGCGTGATCATCGCCTCGATCGCCACCAAGCGCGCCGAGAATGAGCGGCTGAAGGCGGAGCGCGCCGCCGCCGCCGGTCGCTGACGCCTACTCGCCGGAGGCGCGCGCCTCGCCGGCCGACAGCGCCGGCCTGAGCTTCGGCGAGGCGAAGGAGCCCTCCAGCCGCACCGGCAGAACCCAGCGGCCGTTCGGCGGCCGGACCGTGCCCTGCAGCTTCAGGTCGCGCTCGACGAGCCGGGCGTCGCCTGCAAGCGCAAGCGTGGCGTCCTCGCCGACGATCGACAGATCCCGCGTGGAGGCGACGCCGCGCTCCACCGAGATCGTCGCCTGGGCGGCGCTCACGCTCATCGCGCCGCGCAGGCCCGCGAGCGTCAGGGCGCGGCCCTTCCCGCCGGCGTTGAACTTGCCGCCCGCGAGATGGGCCTCGGCGCGGCCCTGAAGGTCCGCGATGATGGCGGCCATCGAAGCGCCCGCGCCTTCGACCGCCAGTTCGCCGGTGAGCGTTCCGGTCAGCACGGGCCGGTCGACGAACCGCCGCAGCGCCTGGTGAAGGTCGATTCCCGACAGCGCGCCCTCGACGCTGATCCTCGCGCCCTGCCGATCGCGGCCGAGCGAAATCCGACCGCCGACGCTTCCCTCATAGGCGGCGGCCTCGCCGATCGCGACGTCGAGGCTGTCGTGGGCGACCGATATGGTCGCCGCCGTCTCGCCGAGCCGAAGGTCGCCGAGGCGGATCTCGTCGGCGGAAAGCCGCAGGTCGAGGTCGTAGCCCGTCACCGGCTTTAGATCGATCGGCTTGGGATTCCAGCCGCCGCCGTCATCGCGCAGCGCGGGCGCGATGCCGTTCACGTACGGATCGAGATTGAGCCTGTCGGTGTCGAGCGTCGCCTCGATGCTCGGCCTGCCGTTCTCGAGCGTCAGCCGTCCGACGCCGAAGAAGGCGCCGCCCTCCAGGTTCAATTCAGCGTTCGACACCGCGAAGCCTTCGTGATCGGCGGTGGCGCGGCCGGTGAGCGAGAAGCCGGTGAGCGGCGAGCTGCGCCGCGGCGCCGGCGCGCCAAGCCAGCGCAGCGTCTCGCGCAGCGACGTCGCGCGCGCGCTGAGGTCGCCGGAAAGCCGCGGCCCTTGTGCGAAGCTGGCGTCGCCGTCGAACACCAGCAGGGCGCCGCCGCCTTCGATGCGCGCGCGGAACGGCGAGGATACGCCGCGCGACAGCGCGGACGGGTCGGTGAGCGCCAGGGTCGCCTGCACCCGACGATCGCCCAGAAGGCCAAAGCCCGAGGCAGACAGGGCGCGTCCCGCGCTCGGCCACACCAGGGCGGCGTCGACCTTCTCGAAGCTGCGGCCGCCCCATTGGAGGCGGGAGTCCACCAGCCGGATCGACGGGTAGGCGCCCGGGCGCGCGCCGGCGGCGAGCGCCGCCGAGGTGAAGTCGGCGAGGGGCACGCGGTCGAGCGCGATCTCGGCTCCGACCAGCGTGACCTCGCGGGCTTCGATCCTTCCGGCGAGCAGCGCGAAGATGCGCGGCGAGGCCGTCAGCCGCCGGGCGGAGGCGAAGGCCGGTTCATCGCCCCTCGAAATGCGGACGCCCTCGAGCGTCACGCGCGGCGTCGGGAACAGGGTGACGGCGGGCCGGCCTTCGGCCTCGATCCTGAGGCCGGAGGCGTCGCGCAGCGCGGCCAGCATGGCTGCGTCGGCGCCGTCTATCGGCGCTCGCGCAACGACAAGGCAGGCGGCCGCGACAAGGGCGGCCGCAGCCGCCGCGAGGCCGATGGCGGCGACGCGACGCATCGAATTGCAGTCCTTCCGATAATTGAGCCGGTTTAACGCCTCGCGCTTATACCGCTGCACGAATTAGGCTCAAACTGGCTTGGCGGCCCGCCGCCTCTCGCAAGCATGCACGCGGCCGGCCGGGCCGCCTGGGAGCTCCGCATGACGACTGACGCCGAAGCGCCGCTCTGGATCCCGCCGCTCTCCCGCGTCGCGGCGAGCGCGATGACGGATTTCGCGGACCGCGCCGCGGCTCGCGCGCGCCGGCCGCTCAGGACATTTCGCGACCTGCACGCCTGGTCGATCGAGGATCGCGAGGGTTTTTGGGACCTGGTCTGGGACTTCTGCCGCATCGTCGGCCACAAGGGCGAGCGGGTTCTGGAGAACGGCGACGCCATGCCGGGCGCGCGGTTCTTTCCCGACGCGCGGCTGAACTTCGCCGAAAACCTGCTGCGCAAGTCGGGCGCCGGCGACGCGATCGTGTTCCGCGGCGAGGACAAGGCCGAGGCGCGGCTGAGCTGGGACGAACTCCGCGCGCTGGTGTCCCGTATCCAACAGGCGCTCGCGGCCGCCGGCGTCGGCGAGGGCGACCGGGTCGCGGCCATGATGCCGAACCGGCCGGAGACCATCGCCTTCATGCTCGCGGCGGCCTCGCTCGGCGCGATCTGGTCGTCCTGCTCGCCCGATTTCGGCGAGCGCGGCGTGCTCGACCGCTTCGGCCAGATCGAGCCGAAGGTGTTCGTGACGGTCGACGGCTACTGGTACGCCGGCAAGCGGATCGAGATCGCCGCCAAGCTGAAGCCGATCGTGGACGCGCTGAAGACTGTCGAGCGCACCGTCGTCGTCCCTTATCTGGGCGAGGCCGAGGAGGTCGCCGGCGGGCTGCGCGGCGCCGTCTCGCTGGAGCGCTTCCTCGACGGCTTCGAGGCGGGCGCTCCGACGTTCAGGCGACTGCCCTTCGATCACCCGCTGTTCATCCTGTTCTCTTCGGGCACGACCGGCGTGCCGAAATGCATCGTGCACTGCGCGGGCGGCGCGCTGCTGCAGCTCGTCAAGGAGCACAAGCTGCATTGCGACAACCGACCGGGCGACCGCGTGTTCTACTTCACGACCTGCGGCTGGATGATGTGGAACTGGCTCGTCGCCGGCCTCGCTGTCGAGGCGACGCTGCTGCTCTATGACGGCTCGCCCTTCCATCCGAATCCCGCGGTGCTGTTCGACTTCGCGCAAGCAGAGCGGATGACGTTCTTCGGCACGTCGGCGAAGTGGATCGACGGCGTGAAGAAGCACGGCCTGAGGCCGCGCGACACGCACGATTTGTCGAGCGTGCGCGCGATGGCGTCGACCGGCTCGCCGCTCGCCGCCGCGAGCTTCGACTGGGTCTATGACGCCGTGAAGCGCGACATCCAGCTCGCCTCGATCTCCGGCGGCACCGACATCGTCTCCTGCTTCGTGCTCGGCAATCCGCTGGAGCCGGTCTGGCGCGGCGAGATCCAGGGGCCAGGGCTCGGGCTCGCGATCGCGACGCTCGACGACGACGGCCGGCCGCTCGCCTCCGGGAAGGGCGAGCTCGCCTGCCTGAAGCCGTTCCCCACCATGCCGATCGGCTTCTGGAACGACCCGGACCGTGCCAAGTACCACGCGGCCTATTTCGACCGCTTCCCCAACGTCTGGGTGCATGGCGACTTCGCCGAGTGGACGCCGCATGGCGGGATGATCATCCACGGCCGTTCCGACGCCACGCTCAACCCCGGCGGCGTGCGGATCGGCACGGCGGAGATCTACGCCCAGGTCGAGAAGATGGAGGAGGTCGTCGAGGCGATCTGCATCGGCCAGGATTATGACGGCGACGTCCGGATCGTGCTGTTCGTCCGGCTGAAGGACGGCTTCGCGCTCGACGACGACCTCGCCAAGCGCATCCGGACCCGGATCCGCGAAGGCGCTTCGCCGCGCCACGTGCCGGCGAAGATCGTGGCGGTCACGGACATTCCGCGCACCAAGTCCGGCAAGATCGTCGAGCTCGCGGTCCGCGAGGTCGTGCACGGACGGCCGGTGAAGAACAAGGAGGCGCTGGCGAACCCTGAGGCGCTCGCGCTGTTCGAGAAGCTCGAGGCGCTGCAGGATTGAGCGTCGGCGTCATCCCGGACGCGCCGCAGGCGCGAGCCGGGATCGAGCGCCGAATGGAGCTCCTCTTCTTGGGGGCGATCCCGGCTCTCCGCTAACGCTATGGCCGGGATGACGCTTGATATTCACTCGAGCTTCAAGAACTCGCGCCCGGCCTTCACCAGATCGAACGCCTTCCACCCGCCGCTTCCGTCCGGCAGTTCGTAGCGGACGATGTCGGCGGTGGCGTAGGTGCGGCTGAGGCGCGACGGCAGGAAGGAGCCGGTGCCGACGACGTCGACCGGGACCGACAGATTGCCGAAGACGCGGCATTTCAGCGTGTCGAAGCCGGACGAGACCACGATCTGCGCTTCGTCGAATCCCGCCGCGTCCAGCGCCTTGCGGAAGTGGACGGCCGCGGCGGCGGTGACGCCTGTGCCGAACAGGAGCTTGTCGCGCAGCTCGTCGGCCGACATGCCGCCCGCTTCCTCGAACTCGGAGCCCGCGAGCGCGCGTCGGGCGATCTCCGCCGGCGTCTTGCAGTCCGTCCATGAGAGAAGCGTGCGGACGCTCTCCTCCCAGTCGAGCCCTTCGAGGTGCCGGCCGCCATGGGTGTCGAGCCGGAAGGCGAGCCGCTTTCCCGCGCGAGCGGGACCGTCCGGGCCATGAAACCAGCGGCAGACGGCGAGCGCGTCCGAGACCTCGCGGCCGTCATAGTCGTTGAGGACCGTGTAGCTCTCCTCGTCCGGAAACTGCGCGGCGTAGAGCTTCGCCGCCTCCAGCGTCGCGCTCTCCGCCTCGGGATCGCGGCCGGCGGCGAGCATCCGGGCCTTGGCGTAGCCGATCAGCGAATGCGGCATGGTGCCGAGCCCGCGCGGGGTTCCAAACAGCGGCGCGGCGATGTCGGTCGAGGTCCCGACGAAGCCCTTAGCGCCCGCCAGCTGCGCCGCGCGCGACCCGACCGCAGCGCCATAGGAGCAGGCGAGATGCATGTCGTCGCCGGTCGTGTGGCGCGCCTCCATGGCGATGAACGCGGCGTTCGGCAGCGCGACGCACATCGAGAACGCGTTGTGCGCGGCCAAGCAGGGAAAGCCGATGCGCTGCAGCAGCAGCGTCTCGATCGGCGACAGCGCGGCGAGCGATCCCCTGACGTAGAGCATCGGCAGCCCGGCCGTCAGCGTCGCGCCCTCGGGCGCGACCCGCGTGACCTCGAGCGGAATCCGAGCGTCCGCCGGATAGACCTCCCGCAGGAACTCGACCGCCCGGTCGACCGCTACGACCACGTCCGCTCGCAGGAAGACCGCATAGGTCGCCCGCGCGTCGCCATGGGCGGCGACGATCTCCGCGGTCTTGGCGAAGTATTTGTCGGTCCGCGCGGCGACGAAGTCCGGACCCGGAACGCCGTTCGTCATTGTCGGGGAGCCTCCGCGCGAGTCCGGCCGGGACAGGATCGCGGCGCGGCGTCAGTCCTCGGCCTTCGTCTCCGCAGCGTCGATGGTCTTCAGCGCCGCAGGGTTCGGCATCGAGATGATGTTGTAGCCGGCGTCCACGAAATGAATCTCGCCGGTGACGCCCGCCGAAAGCGGGGAGAGCAGATAAAGCGCCGCGCCGCCGACGTCCTCGATCGTGATCGGACGGCGCAGCGGCGAATGGCGGCGCTGGAAGTCGTACATCAGCCGCGCGTCGGCGATGCCGGCGCCGGCGAGCGTCCGGACCGGACCGGCGGAGATCGCGTTCACCCGGATGCCCTGCGGGCCGTAATCCGCGGCTAGGTAGCGCACGCTCGCCTCGAGCGCGGCCTTGGCGACGCCCATCACATTGTAGTTCGGCATCACGCGGGTCGCGCCGCCATAGGTCAGCGTCAGCATCGAGCCGCCGGCCGGCATGATCTCGGCGGCGCGCTTGGCGAGCTCGGTGAAGGAGAAGGCGGAGATGACCATGGTGCGCGAGAAGTTCTCGCGCGTCGTCTCGGCGTAGCGGCCCTTGAGCTCGTTCTTGTTCGAAAAGCCGATCGCGTGGACCAGGATGTCGATCCCGCCCCAGCGTTCCTTGAGAGCGGCGAACACGGCGTCGACCGAGGCCAGATCCTCGACGTCGCAGGGCAGCACGAGGTCGGAGCCGAGGCTCGCCGCGAGCGGCCGGACGCGTTTGCCGAGCGCCTCCCCCTGATAGGTGAACGCGATATCGGCGCCCGCCTGGCTCAGCGCCTTGGCGACGCCCCAGGCGATCGAGTGGTCGTTCGCAACGCCCATCACGAGCGCGCGCTTGCCCGAGAGAAGTCCGGCGACCATGGGGTCCCCCGTGGTTTCGCCGGAGACAACCCGCGTCATCCCGGCCGAAGCGAAGCGGAGAGCCGGGATCGTTCTCCGGATCCGGCGGCTCATCTGAAGACGATCCCGGGTCGGCCTAAAGCCGCCCGGGATGACGTTCTGCGGTCGGGCCCGTCACACCCGCTCGAACACCAGCGTCGCGTTGGTGCCGCCGAAGCCGAAGGAGTTCGACATCACCGCGTCGAGCCGCACGTCGTCGCGGCGCTCGCGCAGGATCGGCATGTCGGCGAAGGCCGGGTCGAGCTCCTCGATGTTCGCGCTCTCGGCCATGAAGCCGTTCTGCATCATCAGCAGCGAATAGATCGCCTCCTGCACGCCGGCGGCGCCGAGCGAGTGGCCGGTGAGCGACTTGGTGGCCGAGATCGGCGGGCACTTGTCGCCGAACACCGCGCGCAGCGCCTCGATCTCCTTGGCGTCGCCGACCGGGGTCGAGGTGGCGTGCGGGTTGACGTAGTCGATCGGGTTCCGGGCGGTCGCCATCGCCATCTTCATGCAGCGCACGGCGCCTTCGCCGGAGGGCGCGACCATGTCGTAGCCGTCCGAGGTCGCGCCATAGCCGGTGAGCTCGGCATAGATCTTGGCGCCGCGCGCCTTGGCGTGCTCCAGCTCCTCGAGCACCAGCACGCCGGCCCCGCCGGCGATGACGAAGCCGTCGCGGTCCTTGTCATAGGCGCGGGAAGCCACCGCCGGGCGATCGTTGAACTTCGACGACATCGCGCCCATCGCGTCGAACAGCACCGAGAGCGTCCAGTCGAGCTCCTCGCAGCCGCCGGCGAACATCACGTCCTGCTTGCCGAGCTGGATGATCTCCGCGGCGTTGCCGATGCAGTGCGCCGAGGTCGAGCAGGCCGACGAGATCGAGTAGTTCACGCCCTTGATCTTGAACCAGGTGGCGAGCGTCGCGGAGGCGGTCGACGACATCGCCTTCGGCACGGCGAACGGCCCGATGCGCTTCGGGCCTTTTTCGCGCGCGATGTCGGCGGCTTCCACCACGGTCTTGGTGGACGGGCCGCCGGAGCCCATGACGATGCCGGTGCGCTCGTTGGAGATGTCGCTCGCCTCGAGCCCCGAGTCACGGATCGCCTGATCCATCGCGACGTGATTCCAGGCGGTGCCGCCGGCGTGGAAGCGCATGGCGCGCCGGTCGACCACCTGACTGGCGTCGAGCGTCGGCGCGCCCTCGACCTGGCAGCGGAAACCGAGCTTGGCGTATTCCTCGGCGAAGGAGATGCCCGACTTCGCCTCCCGCAGGGACGCCAGAACCTCCTGGGTCGAGTTTCCGATCGAGGACACGATCCCCATGCCGGTGACGACGACGCGCTTCACGGGAAGCCTCCTTTGGGCCGGCCTTCGCATGGCGAGCCGGTCAGTACGATGTTTGCGGCCTCAGCCGGGCGCGGCGCCGGCCTTGAACAGGCCGACCTTCAGGTCCTTGGCCTGATAGATGGTCTCGCCATCAGCCTGCAGCCAGCCGTCGGCGATGCCGAGCACCAGCCGGCCGCGCACGACGCGCTTGAAGTCCACGCCGTAGACGACCTTCTTCACGCTCGGCAACACCTGGCCGGTGAACTTGATTTCGCCGGTCCCGAGCGCGCGGCCGCGGCCCTCGCCCCCGATCCAGCCGAGGAAGAAGCCGGTCATCTGCCACAGCGCGTCGAGGCCAAGGCAGCCCGGCATGACCGGATCGCCCTTGAAGTGGCATTCGAAGAACCAGAGGTCCGGCTTCACGTCGAGCTCGGCGCGGACGAATCCCTTGTCGGCGGGGCCGCCCGTTTCGGAGATCTCGGAGATGCGATCGAACATCAGCATCGGCGGCAGGGGCAGCTGCGCATTGCCCTGCCCGAACAGCTCGCCGCGCCCGCAGGCGAGCAAGTCCTCGTAATCGTAGCTCGTCCGCCGCTCTTTCATGTAGCCTTTCAATCTCCTTGCGGCGACCGTCGCCATCCTCCCGGCGCGGGTCTCCGCCCGTCGCGCGCCCTCCTAGCACACATGCCGGAGAGCCGTGAAGCGTTCCGGCGAGACAGGCGGTTGCTCCGGCCGTCGTGAAAATGTATCTTTGCCGGCAGGTTCAGGTGGTTCCTGGCCCTCTTCTTCGCGTCCGGCGCTCAAACGCGTTCGGGCTTCAGTTTGTAAGGTATGACGTGAGATCGACGATGGCCGAGCTGCCGACCACCGCCGCCGCATCTTCCGCGCCCGCCGCCGACCGACCGGTCGATTGCGGCCTCCGGCCCGCTTTGTGCGTCGCTCGCGACGTCGGCGGTCTGCTGCGCGACTCCGGGCTGCGGCCGACGCGCCAGCGCATCGCGCTCGGACGGCTGCTCTACGCCAAGGGCGACCGGCACGTGACGGCTGAAATCCTGCACGAAGAGGCGATGCGCGCCCGCGTGCCGGTGTCGCTCGCGACCGTCTACAACACGCTGCACCAGTTCACCGAGGTCGGCCTGCTGCGCGAGCTCGCGGTCGATGGCTCAAAGACCTGGTTCGACACCAATGTCAGCGACCACCACCACTTCCTGGTCGAGGACGACAACCGCCTGATGGACATCCCGGGCCCGAGCGTCTCGGTCGACCGGATGCCGGAGATCCCCGAGGGGATGGAGATCGCGCGCGTCGACGTTGTCGTGCGGCTGCGCCGCAAGTCCGTCTGACCGAGCTCTTCTGAGCCGGACGATTTGAACGGCCGCCGCGGTTTCGCGGCGGCCGTTCGCGTTTGTCAGTCGAATCGTTCGCCCGGATAGACGCCCCAGAGCCGCTCCTGCTCGATCCAGCCGTCGAAGCCGTCTCCCTCGACGCGGCACCAGGCGCCGTCGCAGCGGCGCACCTCGACCAGAACCTTCGGCTCCAGCCGCGCGCTGGTGCGCGAATCTCCGCCGGCGCTGACATGGATCGGAAGCGCAGCGTCCTTCGACCAGGGCGCGACCAGCGCCGTCCGTCGCCCCGACAGAAGGCTGTGCCACACCCAGCCCTCCGCGCCCTCCGAGTCCCGGATGCGCCGCCAGTTGTCATATTCGGCGGTGATCTCGACCGGTTCGCCGGCGCGGCGATAGATATAGGCCACCGGATGATCCTTGGTCGGGCCGCGGCGAACGTAGACCTTGCTGGCCTTGAGGCTGACGAAGCGCGGCACCGGCAGGCCCGACACCGGGCCGATCATCACGCCCGCCGCGCTCTCATGCGCAGCCTGAGCCATGGCCGGAACGGGGGCGGCGGCCAGCATGGCGAGGGTCGAGATCGCGGCTGCGAGCAGTCCGGCGGCGGGCCGGAAAACAGATTTCATCATCAACCGCAGCGCTCCGCCTTTCGTCGCCATATTGCGTTCCGGGCCTTGTCTGCTAGAGACGGCCCTTCCGGCCGCACGCGGCCATCGCTCTGAGCGAGCATCCTTCGTCAGCGTTGACGAGGGATTAACCGTAAGCCCGAGCCGCCAGAAAGGTCCGCCGGCTATGAAGAAGCGCCCGCTCGTCGTCGTGACGCGCCGTCTGCCGGACGTGATCGAGACGCGGATGCGCGAACTGTTCGACGCCCGGCTCAATCACGACGACCGCCCCTTCACGTCCGAGGATCTGGTCCAGGCGGTCCGCGAGGCCGACGTGCTGGTGCCGACCGTGACTGACCGGATCGACGCCGCGCTGCTCGCCCAGGCGGGCGAGAACCTCCGGCTGATCGCGAACTTCGGCAACGGCGTCGACAACATCGACGTCCAGACCGCCAGCAATCGCGGCATCACCGTCACCAACACGCCGGGCGTCCTCACCGAGGACACCGCCGACATGACGATGGGCCTCATCCTCGCCGGTCCGCGGCGGATCGCGGAGGGCGCGCGCGTGGTGCCGGACGAGCATGAATGGTCCGGCTGGTCGCCGATGTGGATGCTTGGCCGGCGCATCTGGGGCAAGCGCCTCGGCATCGTCGGCATGGGCCGGATCGGTCAGGCGGTCGCCCGCAGGGCCCGCGCTTTCGGCCTCTCGATCCACTACCACAACCGGCGCAGGCTGCCCGCCACCGTCGAGGACCAGCTCGAGGCGACCTACTGGGAGAGCCTCGACCAGATGCTGGCGCGCATGGACATCATCTCGATCAACTGTCCGCACACCCCTGCGACCTACCACCTGCTGTCCGCGCGCCGGCTGAAGCTGCTGAAGCGCGACGCCTATGTGGTCAACACGGCGCGCGGCGAGGTGGTCGACGAGACGGCGCTCGCCCGGATGCTCGAGGCTGGCGAAATCGCGGGCGCGGCGCTCGACGTGTTCGAAAACGAGCCGGCCGTGAACCCGAAGCTCGTCAAGCTCGCGCGCCAGAACAAGGTCGTGCTGCTGCCGCATCTCGGCTCGGCCACGATCGAGGGCCGCATCGACATGGGCGAGAAGGTCATCGTGAACATCAAGACCTTCATGGACGGCCACCGCCCGCCGGACCGGGTCCTGCCCTCGATGCTCTGAGCGGCGGCCGATTGACTCACGCCCGGAGTCCTGTTCTGTTCTCGTGAACATTGCAGGAACGGGATGGCCTCGATGCGCAGTCAGCTTGTCGGTCTCGTGCTTCTCCTCGCCGCTGGCCCCGTCACGGCCGCGGAGCTCGTTTCGCCCAAGGATCTGCAAGCCTCTTGGTTCGACGGCAAGACGATCTCGACCGCTGGGCCGCGCGGCGGCAAGGCCGAGATGACGTTCTCGCCCGACGGCAAGATCACCCGCACCGGAGGCCGCGCCGGCGCCGCGCGGCAGGGAACGTGGCGGCTCGACGATGACGGTTTCTGCATGCGGCTTGGCGAGGCGAAGCGGGACTCCTGCTACCTCGCGCTGAAGAACCCCGACGGGTCGCTGCGCGTGGTGCGGCGCTCCGGCGGCGCCTTCACCTGGACGCGCTGAGCGGTTTGGACGCGACGGCGTGGATCGACAGATCCGTGATGGCCGGCGTCCGGCCGGTCACCGGGTTCTCGGGATCCCACTCGTAGCTCAGCGTCTCGAACCGCATTGACAGCGCGTCGACGACCAGCAGGCGACCCACCAAGCCTTCGCCGAAGCCGACGATCTGCCGGACGACCTCGATCGCCATCATGGAGCCCATCAGGCCGGCGAGCGCGCCGAGCACGCCGGCCTCGGCGCAGGCCGGCACGGTTCCGGGCGGCGGCGCCTCGGGGAACAGGCAGCGCCAGGTGGGGTTCGGTTTTCCGTCGGGCGCGCTCTCGTGGGCGCGGATGGTGGTGATCGCGCCATCGAAGGTCCCGAGCGACGCGGTCACGAGGGGCCGCTTCGCCAGCGCGCAGGCGTCGGCCACGAGATAGCGCGTCGCGAAGGAGTCGGAGCCGTCTGCGACAAGGTCGTAGGACGAGATCAGCTCGAGCGCGTTCGAAGCGTCGAGCCGAAACGGATGCGCCTCGACCGCCACATGCGGGTTGATCCGCGCCACGGCCTGCGCGGCGGATTGCGTCTTCGGCCGGCCGACGTCCGACGTCGCATGCAGCACCTGGCGCTGAAGGTTGGAGAGCGACACCTCATCGTCGTCGACCACGCCGATCGTCCCGACGCCCGCGGCCGCGAGGTAGAGGATCAGCGGCGATCCGAGGCCGCCGGCGCCAACGACGAGCACGCGCGCGGCCTTCAGCTTCTGCTGGCCCGGCCCGCCGACCTCCCGCAGCACGATGTGACGGGCGTAGCGTTCGACTTCTTCAGGGGAAAGCGGCATGGCGGCACCATAGGAGGCGGGGCGCCGCGCGCAAGCCGTTCCGACCTCTCTTTCCGCGGTCCGATTAACCGGACCGGCGCCTCTTTGTGCTCTGCTCGGCCGCCCTCCTCGGACACCGAACAATGATCGCGCGCCGTCTCCTGCCAGCCCTTGCGCTGCTTATGGTTCCCTTCGCGGCCGTCGCCCAGACGAATTGCGGCGGCGTCGATCTCGTGGCCAAGGCGAAGGCCGAACATCCGGAGAAATACGCCGCGTTCGAGCAGGCCGCGCGCGCCGTGCCGAACGGCGAAGGGTTGCTGTGGCGCATCGAGGCCAAGGGCGTCCCGGCCTCCTACCTGTTCGGCACGATGCACACGACCGAGGCGGACCTGGTCGCGCTCAGCGAGCCGGTCAAGGCGGCGCTGGCCGAAGCCAACACGGTCGCCGTTGAACTCGCCGACGCCAATGGCGCGGCCGCGCAGGCCCAGATGGTGGCCTATGTCACGCAGAACGGCGTGGATCTCTCGGGCGGCGGGCTGGCGGGCCTCACGCCCGACCAGGCCGAGCTCGTCAAGAAGCGGCTCGGCGAAGCCGGCATGCCGGCCTCCGTCGCGACGATGCTGAAGCCCTGGTTCCTCGCGATCACGCTCGACATTTCGAGCTGCGAACTGAAGAAGATGGGCGACGGGATGCCGACCATCGACGCCACGGTCGAGAAGACGGCGCGCGACGCCGGCAAACAGGTCATCGGTCTCGAGACCGTCACCGAGCAGCTCGACGCCGTGTCCAAGATCTCCGACGACACCGCGCGGCGGATGATCCGCGATTCCGTCGCGAAGCCGACTTCGAGCGACGAGATCCAGGCCACGACGCTCGCGCTCTACCGCGCTCGCCGGGTCGGCTGGTACTACGCGATGAAGGAGGACCTGTTCGGCGAAGGCGTCGAACTGTCGTCCTATGCGGACTTCGTCGACGAGGTCGTCGACCGCCGCAACCGGCTGATGGCGGAGCGCTCAAAGCCGCTGATCGACAAGGGCGGCGTGCTGATCGCGGTGGGCGCCCTGCATCTGCCCGGCCCCAAGGGGCTGGTGGAGCTGCTGCGCCAGCAGGGCTATGACGTCACCCTTGTCTGGTGACGGCCGTCACGCGGCCTCGACGAGCGCTGCGGAAAGATTGTCGTCGAGGCGCTGCGCCGTCTCTCGGAAGGCCAGCAGCCTCGGCGTGACGGCGCCGGCGAGCTTCTCGGCCCCGTCGGGACCGATCGTCTTCACCAGGCTCGCCCAGTACTCCGGAATGCGCTTCCAGTCGGCGATGGTCTCCTCGACGATTTCCGGATGGAACTGGAAGCCGTAGGCGCAGCGGCCCCAGCGCATCGCCTGAACGGCCGAGGCGTCGCTGCGCGCGAGCGAGACCGCGCCCTCGGGAAGCTCGGCCACCTCGCAGCCATGCCACTGGAACACGTCGAGCTCAGGTCCGAAGCCGGCGAACAGCGGGTCGGCGCGCCCGGCCGCGGTCAATGCGACGCGGGACAGCCCTACCTCCGGCGCGGCCATCCGGGCGACGCGGCCGCCGAGCGCCTCGGCGAGCAGCTGGTGGCCGAGGCAGATGCCGAGATAGGGTCTGCCGAGCTCGCGCACCCAGCGCCGGATCGCCGCCTTCTCGGCCTTGAGCCAAGGATGGTCGTCCTCCTCCCAAACATCCATCGGGCCGCCCATCACGGCCAGCATGTCGAAGGCGTCGAGCTCCGGGATGGCCTCGCCCGCATCGAGCTCGACCGCGACGCGCTCATGGCCCTTCTCGTCCCAGATTTCCCGGAAGGAGCCAGGATGCTCGACGTCGAGATGCTGCAGGACGAGAATGCGCATGGTCTTCTCCGGGATGCCGCCGGCCGAGTTAGCCCGGCTCCGCTGCGAAAAAGAAGGCGCCGCTCCGCGACGAGCCGCTTCGCCGCATCCACGATCGGCCCGTGAGCGACGCCGGGCTCCGCCCCTTCGTCGAGCGCGATGCTCGCATCCGGCTGCGCGTCAGGGTCACGCCGCGGGCGAGTCGGGAAGCGGCCGGCGCCGTCGCGATCGACGCCGACGGCCGCGCCTTCGTTCCTGTGCGGCTGACGGCGCCGCCGGTCGAAGGCGCTGCGAATGCCGCTCTCACCGCGTTCCTTGCGCGCGCTCTCGGGCTGCGGAAATCGGATGTGGCGATCGCCTCGGGCGAGAGCTCCCGGCTGAAGACCGTCGACTTCGCCGCCGACGCCGAGACGGTCGAGCGGCTGCGCCGCTGGCTCGAGGCGCTCGCTCAGCCATAGCGATGCAGCGCGGCGCCATGCGCCTTGAGCCAGCTCTCCGACCGGTCGTAGTCGGGCGCGAGCCGGGCGACATGCGCCCAGTAGCGCGGGCTGTGGTTCATCTCGCGGCGATGGGCGACCTCATGCGCGGCCAGATAGTCGAGCACATGCGCGGGCGCGAGGATCAGCCGCCACGAGAAGGCGAGGTCGCCGGCGACCGAGCATGAGCCCCAGCGGCTGGTCGTATCCCGGATCGCGATGCGCCCGACCGTAACGCCGAGTGTGGCGGCATGGCGCGCCACGGCGGCGGCGAGGTCGTCGCGTGCCTCGCGCTTCAGAAAATCGGCGATGCGGCGCGGCGCATGCTCGGGCGCGCCATGCACGACCAGGACCGGGCCTTCGCCCCGCAGCCCCGGCTCGACCCGCACGACGCCGCGAAACCCTTCGCGCAGCACGATGCGGTGCCCGACGCCGCGCAGCGGGATGGTCTCGCCCGGCTCGAAGGGTATCCGCTCCGGCAGGCGCGACAGCCTGTGCTCGATCCAGGGGACGTGGCGTTCGATGAAGTCGCGGGCGCCTGCGAAGGATGCGCCGGGCGGCAGCGTCAGCGTCACGTCACGGGTCGCGGCGCGCACCCGCAGCGTCATGCGGCGCGCCTGGCTGCTGCGGCGCACCGTGATCGGCACATGGCCAAGCCGCGTGCTGACGAACAGCGCGTCCTCCCGAAGCCGCGGGTCGGGACGTGTCTTGAAGGGCAGGGCCCTGAGGGCGCGGAACAGCGACATCCAGCGGCGGCTCGCAGACGAAGGGCCGAATCGGCACGCGCCGACTTTACCCGCGCCGATTCGCGGCTGGCGAGCCCCTCAGGCCCGCGGCGCGACGCCGTCCACGGCTTCCAGCAGGCGCATGATATCTTCGTCTCGTGACAGTCGGTGATCGCCGCCCTTCACCAGGGTCACGACGACGTCGTCCTCCGCAAGCCGCTCCACCAGCCGCATCGCGTGCGCCCAGGGCACGTCGCGGTCCTCCATGCCCTGCAGGATGTGGACCGGGGCGCCGGTTCGGATGGCGCCGCCCAGCATGAGGTGGCGGCGACCCTCCTCGATCAGTTCGCGGGTGATCGGATAGGGCTCCGGGGCATAGTCGGTCTCCCGCATCCAGCGGCCTTCGCGCAGGATCTGCCCGCGCACGTCTTCGGGGAATGTCGCCCACATCAGGTCTTCGGTGAAATCGACGGCCGGCGCGATCAGCACGAGCCCCGAGGGCGGCGCGGACATGCGGCGGGCGGCCAGCAGCGCGATCCAGCCGCCCATCGACGAGCCGACCAGCACCGGCGCCGGACCCGCATAGCGCTCGATGACGGCGAGCGCCTCTTCAAGCCACCGGCCGATCGTGCCGTCCTCGAACCGGCCGCCGGAGGCGCCGTGGCCGGAATAGTCGAAGCGCAGCACCGCTTGGCCCTCGCGCGCGCCCCATTGGTCGAGCGCGACCGCCTTGGAGCCGCTCATGTCCGAGCGGAAGCCGCCGAGCCAGACGACGCAGGGGCCGTCGCCCGCGCGCCGCAGCACGGCGATCTCGCGCGCCTCGTCGTCCGCGCCGACCGTGAGGCGTTCGGCGATCGGGTCGGTCATGGGCTCTCCTCTCGATGACCCCAGACCCAATAGCGATCGTTTGGATAAAGGCGAAGGGGCGCGCGGCGCCCCTGAACGAAAAAGGCCGACGCTTTCGCGCCGGCCTTTTGTGCGGACGCCTGAAGCGTCAGGCGGTCGTGAACTTCTGGTCGCCGAGCGGCAGGTCGCGGACGCGCTTGCCGGTGGCGGAGAAGATCGCGTTGGCGAGCGCCGGCGCAAGCGGCGGCACGCCGGGCTCGCCGATGCCGGTCGGCTTGGCGTCGCTCGGCACCGTGTAGACCTCGACCTTCGGCATGTCGGACATGCGCAGCGGCTCGTAGGTGTCGAAGTTCGCCTGCTGCACCACGCCGTCTTCGAGCGTGATCGCGTCGCGCAGCGCAGCCCCGAGGCCGAAGCCAACGCCGCCCTCGACCTGCGCCCGGACGACGTCCGGGTTGATCACCGTTCCGCAGTCCACGCCGGCCACCACCCGGTCGACCTTCACGCCGCCGTTCTTGGTGATGGTGACGTCCACCACCTGCGCGACCACGGTGTTGAAGCTCTCATGCACCGCGACGCCGCGGCCCTTGCCCTTTTCGGGCTTGGCGCCAGGGGTCCAGCCGGCCTTCTCGGCCGCAAGCTTCAGCGCAGCCGTGTGGCGCGGCTTGTCCTTAAGCAAGGCGAGCCGGTACTCGACCGGGTCCTTGCCGGCGGCGTGGGCGAGCTCGTCGATGACGCTCTCGACCACATGGGCGGTGTGCGTATGGCCGACCGAGCGCCACCACAGCACCGGCACGCCCACCTTCAGCGTCGTGAGCTCCACCTTCAGGTTCGGCACCGCATAAGCGAGGTTGGAGGCGCCTTCGACCGAGGTCTCGTCGACGCCGTCCTTCACCGCCATCGCCTCGAGCGCAGTGCCGGCGAAAATTGACTGCCCCGCGACATGGTGCTCCCAGGCGACGGGCATGCCGTCGGCGCCGATCGCCGCGCGCACCTTGTGGGCGTAGAACGGGCGGTAATAGCCGCCCTTGGTGTCGTCCTCGCGCGTCCAGACCAGCTTGACCGGATTGGAGCCGTTGATCGCCTTCGCGATCGCGGCGGCCTCGGCCACATAGTCCGCCGTCGGCACGGCGCGGCGGCCGAAGCTGCCGCCCGCCCAGACCGTCTCGATCTTCACCTGCTCGGGCTTGAGGCCCGTGACGGCGGCGACCGTCGGCTGGTCGATCGACTGGAACTGCGCCCCATAGATCAACCGGGCGCCGTCCGGCTTGAGGTCGATCACGCAGTTCAGCGGCTCCATCGGCGCGTGCGCCAGATAGGGGAAGGTGAAGTCCGCCTCGATCACCTTGGCGGCGCCCTTCAGCGCGCCGGCGACGTCGCCCCGCGCCGTGGCCACCGCTCCGCCGGGCTTGGAGACCGCCTCCTTCGCGAGCTTCAGAAGCTCCTCCGACCCGCGGCTCTCGGCGCCCGACAGGTCCCACTCGACCTTGAGCGCGTCGCGGCCCTTGAAGGCGGCCCAAGTGTTCTTCGCCAGCACCGCGACGCCCTGCGGGATCTGCACGATCTTCTCGACGCCCTTGACCTTCTTGGCCTCGGCATCGTCGAAGCTCTTCACCTTGCCGCCGAACTGCGGGGGATGCGCGACCGCCGCCACCAGCATTCCCGGCAGCTTGACGTCCTGCGTGTAGATCGCGGTGCCGTCGGTCTTCGGATCGTTGTCGATCCGGTGCAGGCCCTCCTTGCCGATCAGCTTGAACTTGGCGGCGTCCTTGTAGGGCGTCTCCTGCGGAGCGCCGATCGGCGCCGGCTGCTTCGCCGCAGCCTCCGCGAACTCGCCATAGGTCCCGCGCTTGCCCGACGGGTGCGACAGCACGCCCTTGTCGACGACGATCTCGCCCTGCGCGACCTGCCACTTGTCGGCGGCGGCCTTCACCAGCGCCGCCCGCGCCTCAGCGCCCGCGGTGCGGTACTGCTCCCACGAATTCGCCATGGCGGTCGAGCCGCCGGTGCCCTGCGCCTTGAACGCGAGGTTGGCGTAAAGCTTGGCGTCGGCGGGCGCGAACTCCGTCCGCATCTGGCTCCAGTCGGCGTCCATCTCCTCGGCGATGAGGGTAGCGAGACCCGTGGTCGGGCCCTGGCCCATGTCGAGATGCTTGACCACGACCGTGATCGCGCCGTCTGGCGCGACCTTCACGAAGGGATTGAACTGAACGAGCCCGCCGGCTGCTTCCGCTTCAGCGGGAAACGGCCTGAAACCCACCATCAGTCCGACGCCGGCGCCGCCGGCGATCGCGAGGAAGCCGCGGCGGTTGAGGTCGAGCGGCGCGCCGCCCCTGATCCTGTCCTGAATGCTCATGGCTCAGGCCTCCAACCTGCGGGCGGCGTCGTGCACGGCGGCGCGGATCCGCTGATAGGTCGCGCAGCGGCAGACATTGCCGTTCAGCGCGGCGTTGATGTCGTCGTCGCTGGGCTTCTTGTTTTCGGTCAGCAGAGCGGCCGCCGACATCATCTGTCCGGACTGGCAGTAGCCGCATTGCACGACGTCGAGCGCCCGCCAGGCGGCCTGCACGGCCTTGCCCTCGGGGGTGGCGTTCGCGCCGACCAGACCCTCGATGGTGACGATCTGGGCGTCGCCGACGTCGCCCGCCATGGTCTGGCAGGAGCGCACCGGCTGGCCGTCCATATGGACCGTGCAGGCGCCGCACAGCGCCTGGCCGCAGCCGAATTTGGTGCCGGTCAGCCCGATCTCGTCACGGATGACCCAGAGCAGAGGCGTGTCGGCGTCGACGTCGACGGACCGCTCCTCGCCGTTGATTTTCAGCTTGATCATGATGTCTCCCGAGCGGCCCCAACGGGCCGCGCATGCGCCGCCGCGCTCCGGCGACGGCTTTGGATGCTGCGCATGCTAACGGCGAGATTTGACAGGTTCCAGACAAGGAACCGTGCGCGAGCGCAATACCCGGGCTGCGGAAGCTCTCATGACGTTGCGACGGGAGGTATCCGGCGGCGGCTATTCCGCCGCCCGCAGCGCGTGAATCGCGGGACGATCCTCGGGCGCCGCGACCGCCTCGTCGCGCGGCCCCACGAAGCGGCCGAAGATCCGGGCGAACAGCCGCCGCAGGTCGTCCATGATCGTGAACACCGCCGGCACGAACAGCAGGCTCAGCACCGTCGAGGCGACCAGTCCGCCGATCACCGCGATCGCCATAGGCGCCCTGAACGAGCCGCCTTCGCCGAGCGCCAGCGCCGACGGGACCATGCCGGCCACCATCGCCACGGTGGTCATGACGATCGGGCGCGCGCGCTTGCGCCCGGCGTCGATCAGCGCCTCGGTGCGGGGCACGCCGCGGGCGACCTCCTCGATCGCGAAGTCGACCAGCAGGATCGCGTTCTTGGTGACGATGCCCATGAGCATCAGGAAGCCGATCACCACCGGCAGGCTGACCGAGTTGTTGGTGACGAGCAGCGCGACCAGCGCGCCGCCGATCGACAGCGGCAGCGACACCAGGATGGTGACCGGCTGCGCCACGTCGGCGAACAGCAGCACCAGCACGGCGAACACCAGCAGCACGCCGGCGCCCATTGCGGTCGCAAAGCCCGTGAACACCTCCTGCATGATCTCGACGTCGCCGAACTCCTTCAGCGTGACGCCGTCGGGCAGGCTCTTGGCGGCCGGCAGCGCCTTGACGGCGGCGAGCGCCTCGCCGAGCGCCACGCCGGGAGCGAGGTCGCCCTCGATCGCGACGCGGCGGTCGCGGTCATAGCGGTCGAGGCTCGTCGGGCCCTGCCCGAAACCGACATCCGCCACCGCGGTCAGCGGCACGCTCCCGCCGGCGTCGCGACGCACGCGGAGCGCTTCGAAGGTCGAGAGCTCCGCCCGCGCGGCCTCGTCGAGCTGCACCCGGATCGGCACCTGGCGGTCGCCGGCCGAGAACTTCGCGAGGTTCTGGCTGATGTCGCCGATCGTGGCGATCCGCACCGTCTCGGCGATCTGGGCGACCGAAACGCCGAGCTCCGCCGCCTCGTCGAGCTTCGGCGTGATGCGGATCTCCGGCCGGTCGATGGCCGCCGTCGAGATCACGTTGAGAAGCTGCGGGACTCGGTCGCGCACCTCCTTCTCGAGCGCCACCGCGGCGCGCTCGACCGCGGCGCCGTCCGCGCCGGAGACGATCAGCGTGAACTCCCGCTGGCCGTTGTCATTCCCGAAATTGCTGCGCAGGTCCGGGATCGCGGCCAGCTCCTTGCGGAACTCCCCTTCGAACTGCTTCTGCGTCAGCGCGCGCTCGGAGCGCGGCTTCAGATTGATGATCAGCACGCCCTTGCGCACCTCGCCGGCCGCGACCGCCGCACCTCCCTGGGCCGCCGAGCCGACGGTGGCGTAGACGGAAGCCACCTCCGGCCGGCGCTTCAGCATCGTCGTGATGCGGCGCGCCACCGCGTCCGACTGCGCCAGCGTCGAGCCCGGCGGCAGCTCGATCTTCAGGATCGCGCGCGAGGTGTCGTTCTCCGGCAGGAAGCCGGAGGGCAGCAGGCCGGCGAGCATGATCGAGCCGACGAACAGCGCGATCCCGGCGGCGACCGTCAGGAACCGCCAGCGCACGGAGACAGCGAGCGCGCGCGCATAGGCGCGCATGATCCAGCCGTCCTCCTGCTCGCGCGCCCCATGATCGCGCAGGAAGAAGGCGGCGAGCAGCGGCGTGATCAGGCGCGCGACGAGGAGCGAGAACGCCACCGCAATCGCGACCGTGATTCCGAACTGCTTGAAGTACTGCCCGGCGATGCCGCCCATGAAGCTGACCGGCATGAACACCGCGATGATGGTCGCGGTGGTCGCTACCACCGCGAGCCCGATCTCGTCCGCCGCCTCGATCGCCGCGCGGTAGGGCGACTTCCCCATGCGCATGTGCCGCACGATGTTCTCGATCTCGACGATCGCGTCGTCGACCAGGATGCCGGTGACGAGCGTGATCGCGAGCAGGCTCACCGCGTTGAGCGAAAAGCCGAGCATCTCCATCGCCCAGAAGGTCGGCAGCACCGAGAGCGGGATGGCGAGCGTCGAAATCACGGTCGCGCGGAAGTCGCGCAGGAACAGGAACACGACGATCACCGCCAGCACCGCGCCTTCGATCAGCGTGTGCATCGCCGAGCGGTAGTCCGCCTCGGTGTAGCGCACGGTGGTGTCGATCGGGGTGATGCTCACCGCCGGGTTGCCGGCGGCGAGCTCCTCGAGCTTCTTGCGCGCGGCCTCCGCGACCGTCACGTCCGAAAAGCCCTTCGAGCGGTAGATGCCGAAGGCGACGATCGGCTTGCCGTCGAGCCGGGCCGAGACGCGCGGCTCCGCCGAGCCGTCGGTCACGCTGCCGAGCTCCGACAGCCGCGTCTCGCGGCCGCCCGGCAGGATGATGCGGGTCGCGCCGAGCCGCTCGACCGTCAACGCGCCGCCGAGCGTGCGGATCGACTGCTCCTGCGCGCCGACCTCGCCGCGGCCGCCCGCGAGATCGACATTGGTGGCCCTGAGCTGCGCATTGACGTCGGCCGCGGTGACGCCGAGCGCCTCCAGCCGCGCCGGATCGAGCGAGACGCGGATCTCGCGGTCGACGCCGCCCTCCCGCTTGACCTGGGCGACGCCGCGCACCGCCTGCAGCGCGCGCACGATGCGGTCGTCGACATACCAGGAGAGTTCTTCAGGCGTCATCGAGGGCGCCGAGGCCGCATAGGTGGCGATCGCCATGCCCTCGATGTCGATGCGCTGGATCAGCGGCTCCTCGATCGACTGCGGCAACTCGGTCCGGATCTTCGTCACCGCGTCGCGCACGTCGTTCACGGCGCGGTCCACCTGGGTCTCGAGCTGGAACTCGATCGTGGTGAGCGAGACGCCGTCGCTGATCGAGGAGGTGATGTGCTTCACCCCCGCGATGCCGGCGACCGCCGTCTCCACCCGCTTCGTCACCTGCAGCTCGAGCTCGCTCGGCGCCGCGCCGGACTGGTTGATCGTGACCGACACCAGCGGCAGGTCGATGTTCGGCATCCGCGTCACGGGCAGCGACGCGAAGGAGAACAGCCCGACCGCGAGCAGCACCGCGAACAGCACGAGGGGCGGAATCGGCTTGCGGATCGCGCCCGCCGAGACGTTGAGGGCCATCGCTCAGCGCTCCGCCACGGCCGGCGCGGCGTCCGCGCTGACCTCCGGCGCGGCGACGGCCGTGACCCGGTCGCCCTCGCGCAGGAAACCGCCGGCGCGCGCCACCACGCTCTCCCCCTCGGACACGCCGCGCACGATCTCGACGCCGGCGGCGTCCTGCAGCCCGGTCTCGACGCTGCGTTCCGCGACGACGCCATCCGTGACGACCTGCACGCGGGGTCCGGACGCGCCGAACAGCACCGCCGACTGCGGGACCACGACGCCGTCGCGCCGCGCGACCTCGACCGCGCCGCGCGCGAACAGGCCAGGACGCAGATCAGGGTCCGCCGGCAGCGCGATCTTGATCTTGCCGAGCCGGGTCGCGGCGTCGACCGTCGGGGCGACCAGGCGGACCTTGCCCTCGACCGGATCAGGGAAACCGGCGACCTGGATGCGCGCGGTCTGCCCGGCCGCGACGGCGTGAAGCCGCGTTTCGGTGACCTCCGCCTCGAGCTCGACCTCGCCGTCCCGCACCAGCCGGAACAGCGGCTCTCCCGCCATGCCGACCGTCTGACCGACCCGCGCGGCGCGGTCCGACACGACGCCTGCTGCCGGCGCGCGCACCTCGGTGCGGGCGAGGCGGAGCTCGATCTCGCGGCCCTGCGCCTCGGCGAGCGCCTTTTCCGACTCCGCGACCCTGAGATTCTCGTTCTGCGCCCGCAGTCGCGCCTCCGCGACGCGCATCGCGGTCTGGCGGGTCTGCAGCAGTTCTTCGGTCACGTTGCCGGTGCGCTTCAGCGTCTCGGCGCGCGTCAGCGCGGCTTCGGCGTCGACGCGGGAGGCCTCGGCCTCGGCGATGGCCGCGCGCACCTGGGCGATCGAGGCCTCGGCGCGCGCCCGCTGCGAGGCGTTCTGCGCCAGCTGAGTCGTCAGCATGTCGCGGTCGAGCCGCGCCAGCACCTGGCCGCGCTCGACGCGGTCGCCGATGTCGACAAGGTAGGAGACGAGCCTGAGGCCGTCGATTTGCGCGCCCACCATGATCTCGTCGCGCGCCACCAGCGTTCCGGTGACGACGATGGTCTGCGCGATCTCGCGCCGCATGGCGGTCGCGACCGTGATCGCAGGCGGCGCCGGCGCAGTGATCTCGGCGGTCTGCGCCGCCTCCGCCCGATCCAAATGAATCCGCTGTGCGATCTCGCCGCGGAACGCATAGCCGGCCGCTCCGGCGCCGGCGAGCGCCAGCGCGAGCAGCCAGGGCCACCGCCGTCTTCTGGACGGCGCGCTCATCGGACCGGCTCCCCAGCCGCCAGGAAGCGGCGGATCGAGCGCTCGAACATCGGCATCAGCCCGTCGATCTCCGCGTCCGGCTCGTAGAGAATCCGCAGCAGCACGCCGTCGGCGAGCGCCATCAGCAGCCGCACAGCCTGGGCGGCGTCGAGCGCGGGGTCGACCTGGCCGAGCGTCTTGCCGCGCTCCAGCACGCGCACCATGATGCCGTGCACTTCGGCGTCGCAGCGCTCGGCGATCGCCTTGACGGCCGGGTTCCGGATCGCCTCGGCGTAAAGCTCGGGAAAAATCGGCAGGCCGTCCGGCTTGAGGTTGCCGACCAGAAACTGGCGCGCCGCCTCGATGATCGCCTCGACGACGTCGTCCGCCTCCAGGAGCTGCCCCAGCATCGCCGGAATCACGGCGCGGTCGCGCTCGACGATCGCCTCGATGATCGCCTCCTTGGAACGGAAGTAGCGGTAGAGCCCGCCGGGGCTCATGCCTGCTTCCGCGCAAACCGCCTGCATGCCGGTGGCGTGGAACCCGCCGCGCGCGAAACAGACGATCGCGGCGTCGAGAATCCGCTGCCGCTGTTCGGCCTGCCGGCTGGCGCGCGCGTCCTGACGGGGAGAGAGCTGGTTCAAGGCGGAGCCATATTTGCGAGAGCGAACGTTCGTTCGCAAATTAGCGGCGGCTGGCGGACTCCACAAGCGCCCGATTTCACTGCCGCTCTCCGGCTTTCGCGCGCCTCCGCCCGCCGCCGCGATCCTTCGGCGCCGCAGCGCTTGCGCGGCCGGGGGGCTTGTGGCAGTTTCCGCGCGCCTTCAGGCCCCGCATCGCGCCGGGCCAAACGAACGGCCCCCGGCGCTGCGGTAGCTCAGTGGTAGAGCACTCCCTTGGTAAGGGAGAGGTCGAGAGTTCAATCCTCTCTCGCAGCACCAGTTTTTCGCCCGTGACTCGTCAGTCTCCCGAAGCTTCGCTGACGCGGTTGGCCGCGTTCAGCGAGCGCGGGCTGGGCGAACGCTTGCGCTGTCGGGCCTCTTCGCCGTCCTAGGCCTGCGCGATGCGGCGGAGCCATCGGCAGAAGGCGCGGACGGCGGGATCGTCGACGCAGCGTTCGGGCACATAGGCGAAATAGCTTCGCGCCGGTAGCGTCGGCGCTGCGAAGGGCATGGCGAGGCGCCCGGCCCTGACGTCGTCCGCGATCAGCGCGGTGGGCCCCATGGCGACGCCGACGCCGTCCAGCGCCGCCTGCAGCGTCAGATAGAAGTGCTCGAGCGTGATCGAGCCCGCCGGCTTCAGATCCGGGACCCGCGCCGCCACAAGCCATTGCGGCCAGACATCCGGCAGGGTCGCCGCGTGCAGCAGCGTATGACGGGCGAGATCGCCCGGACGCGACAGCGGCCTCTGTTCCAGCAATTTGGGGCTGCAGACGGGGATGCGGGCTTCCGAGAGGAACGCCTCGGCGACATGGCCGGGAATCCGGTCCGGTCCGCCGCGGATCGCGACGTCGTAGGGCTCCCTCAGGTCCTGCAGCGGAGCGTTGGACGTGGTCAGCCGCACCTCGATCCCCGGATGGGCGAGCTGGAATGAGGAAAGCCGCGGAATCAGCCAGCGCAGGGTGAAGGTCGCCACGGCGTTCACCTGCAGCAGGCGGCTGGCGTCGCGCTCAAACTGGCGGGCGGTCGCGGCCGCGACGCGATCGAACGCGGCGCCGATCTCCGCGAGATAGGCCGCGCCGCTCTCCGTCAGGGCGATGCGGCGATTGCCGCGCTCGAAGAGCGGCTGGCCCAGCCAGTCCTCCAGCAGGCGGACCTGCCGGCTGACCGCGCCATGCGTGACGTGAAGCTCCTTCGCGGCGAGCGTGAAGCTCAGCCGGCGGCCGACGGCTTCGAAGGCCCTCAAGGCGTTCATCGGTGGCAGCCGCCGGGTCATACGCGTCAGTTTTCCTCACGCGACAGGTCAGCAAAAATCGATTGTCGCCCGGCGAAGTCAAGCGCAACGTGCCGCCGCCTCACCGATGCAAAGTCACATGTCTTCAAGCAGATCCGCGGAGGCGCCGGCGGCTCCGAACCGCACGCTGGCGGTCGCCGGCGTCGTGCACGCGCTTCACGACGGGTACACCGACCTCATCTACGTGCTCCTGCCGATCTGGCAGGCCGAGTTCGGGCTGAGCTACAGCCTGCTCGCTCTGTTGCGCGGCGTTTACGCCGGCGCCATGGCGGCGCTGCAGGTTCCGTCCGGCCGGCTCGCGGAACGGATCGACGGGCGCGTGATTCTCGCGGCGGGGACGATCCTCGCGGCGATCGGTTACGTGGTCGCAGGCTTGTCCGGCGGAGTCGCGGGGCTGTGCCTCGGTCTTGCTATGTCGGGCGCGGGATCCAGCACGCAGCACCCGATCGCATCGGCCGCCGTGTCGCGCGCCTTCGGCGCCGCCGCGCGCGGGCCGATCGGCACGTATAATTTCACCGGCGATCTCGGCAAGGCGGCGCTCCCGGCGCTGACGTCGCTGCTGGTGACGCTGATGCCGTGGAGACATGCGCTGTGGCTCGTCGCGCTGCTCGGTCTGCTGGCGGCGGCCGCTTTGGCGTTCATGCCGAGAATCCGGGTCTCCCATGCCGCCGCCGCCGCCCGCGACGCGCGGTCGTCAGGCGATCGGCGCGGCTTCGCCCTGCTGTGCGGGATCGGAGGCCTCGACACCGCGGCGCGGATGGGCTTCCTCACCTTTCTGCCGTTCGTGCTGCTGGCGAAGGGCGCCGCCCTTCCCACCATCGGAACCGCGTTCGCCGCCGTGTTCATCGGCGGAGCGCTCGGAAAGTTCGCCTGCGGCTGGCTGGGCGCGAAGCTCGGCGTTCTGCGCACGGTGCTGTTGACCGAAGGCGCGACCGCCCTGCTGATCGTCGCCACCACCGCGCTGCCTTTGACGCCCGCGCTGCTGCTCCTTCCCTTTGTCGGGCTGGCGTTGAACGGCACGTCTTCGGTCCTCTACGGGACCGTTCCCGAGCTCGCGCCATCCGGACGCGTCGAGCATGGTTTCGCGGTTTTCTACACCGGGGTCACCGGCTCAGGAGCGCTTGCGCCGGTGCTTTTTGGAGCCGTCGGCGACTCGTTCGGCGGGAGCTGGGGCATATCCTGCGCCGCGGCGACCGCACTGCTGACGCTGCCGCTCGCCGTGCTGCTGGCGCCCCGCCTGACGTCACGCTGAGACGCCGCTTCTCAGGCTGAGCAAGTCGCCGCCGCCCTCCCTGATCATCTGCGACCACATCGGAAAGGACGACAATGACAGAGGTCTCGCAGGCCCCGCTGATCCTGATCACCGGGGGAGGCCGCGGCGTCGGCGCGGCGACGGCCCGGCTCGCCGCCGCACAAGGCTACGACGTGGCGATCAGCTTTGTGTCCGACGAGGCGTCCGCCCTCGTGGTGGCGGCGGAGGTGGAAGCCGCCGGGCGCCGGGCTTTGGCCATGCGGGCGGACAGCGCGGATCCCGAGCAGGTGGAGGGGCTGTTCGCCGCGATCGACCAAAAGTTCGGCCGGATCGACGTGCTGGTGAACAACGCAGCGGTGCTGGCGCCGCAGTCCCGGCTCGAGGAGCTCGGCTTCGAGCGGATGCGGCGCATCTTCGCGGTCAACGCGATCGGGCCGATCCTGTGCGCGCAGCAGGCGGCCAGGCGCATGTCCTATCGGCACGACGGGCGTGGCGGCGTGGTGATCAACATCTCATCGGCGGCCGCCCGGCTGGGAAGTCCCGGCGAGTATATCGACTACGCCGCGTCGAAGGGCGCGCTCGAGACGTTCACGACCGGTTTCGCCAAGGAGGTCGCGCGGGAGGGAATACGCGTCAACTGCGTTCGCCCGGGGCACATCTACACCGACATGCATGCAAGCGGCGGCGAGCCCGGTCGGGTGGATCGCGTCAAGGACACGATCCCCTTGGGGAGAGGCGGCCAGCCCGAAGAGGTCGCGCGCGCGATCCTCTGGCTGGCGAGCGCCGAGGCGTCCTTTGTCACCGGCGCGTTTCTCGACGTCACCGGCGGCAAGTGACCCGCCGGTCGCGGCTCAAGGCTGCTTGTGGATGGGGTCGACCCAATAGACCTCTTCGGGCGCCTCCACCGGGTCGACATCGGTGATGTTGACCACGACGGCCTCGTTGTCGGAGCGCACCAGAACGCATTCCAGCGGATTGTCCGGATCGGCGTTGATCTCCTGGTGCGGCACGTAAGGCGGCACGAAGATGAAGTCGCCGGGGCCGGCCTCCGCCACGAACTGGAGCCGCTCGCCCCAGCGCATCCGCGCCTTGCCGCGGACGACGAAGATCACGCTTTCGAGCGCCCCGTGATGATGCACGCCGGTCTTGGCGTTGGGCTCGATCGAGACCGTTCCGGCCCAGATCTTCTGCGCGCCGACGCGGGCGTGGTTGATCGCGGCCTGCCGGAACATGCCGGGCGTCTGCGCCGTATTGGGGTCGAGACGGTCGCCCTTGATGACGCGCACGCCGTCATGCTTCCAGCGGTCATGATCGTGGCCGGTGTTTTCGTTCATCCGTCGCAATCCTCCTGCCTGTCCGGGCTTGGGCGCCATTCTCGGGGGGAAGCGGCCGCGATCCAAGCTCGTTGCGCCGGCGCCTTGCGGCTTTGCGCTTCAAGCCTGCGCCCGGCGCCCTAAAACGGCTCGGTCGGCCGGTCCGGCGCGACCCACCCTGTGCATGTCTGCGGAATCGAATGCGCCTGCGGCCCGACACGCTCGCCCTCACCGCCGTGCTGGCCCTGCTGACGGCGGTCGGTCCGCTTGCGATCGACATGTATCTGCCGTCGCTCCCGACGCTCACCGCCGCGCTCGAGGCGACGCCGGCGGAGGGGCAGCTCACGCTCTCGGCCTTTCTGGTCGGCTTCGCGGCCGGGCAGGTGATTTACGGGCCCCTGTCGGATTCCCGCGGCCGCAAGCCGGTGCTGCTCGCGAGCCTTGCTCTGTTCACCTTCGGCAGCGCGCTCTGCGCGCTCGCGCCGACGATCGAGACCCTGATCGTCGCGCGCTTTCTGCAGGCGCTCGGCGGCGCCGGGCCGGTGGTGCTGGCGCGCTCGATCGTGCGCGACCTCTATTCGGGCGCCCGCGCCGCCCGGGAGCTGTCCAACATGGCGACGATCCTCGGGCTGATCCCGGCGATCGCGCCGCTGATCGGCGGCGTGCTCGAAAACGCCTTCAACTGGCGCGCGACCTTCGTGCTGCTCACGCTGGTGCTGGGCGGCGAGATGATCATCGTCGCGCTCGCGCTTCCGGAGACGATCCGCCAGCGGGCGCCGGGCGGGTTCAGCCCCGGGACCGTGCTGAGGAGCTATGGGGTGCTGCTCAGGCATCGCGGCTTCGTCAGCTATCTCGGGCTCACCGCGATCGCGTTCGGCGGGCTGTTCGCCTACATCTCGACCTCGTCCTTCATCCTCCAGTCGATCTACGGCCTGAGCGAAATCGCCTACGGGGCGGCGTTTGCGATCGGCGTCATCGGCTATATCGGCGGCACGCTTGCGGCCGGGCCGCTGGTGCGCAAGCGCGGGCTCGACGGCGCCATCGGGGTCGGCGCCGCGGCGGTCGCCTGCGGCGGGCTGCTGATGCTCGGTCTCGTGCTGTTCGGCCCGCGCACGCCCGCCTCCGTCGTCGTGCCGATGATGTTCTATATGTTCGGCGTCGGGCTGGTGATGCCGCAGAGCATGGCGTCCGCGCTGCAGCCCTTCCCGGAGCGCGCCGGCGCGGCCTCCTCGCTGGTCGGCTTCGCGCAGATGACCTTCGGGGCGATCGTGGGCGTCGCGCTCGGCAAGACGCTGGCGCTCGGGCAGGCGGGGCTGCTGGCACTCCCGGTCGCGGTGTCGTTCTTCGGGGTCGCGACGCTGGCGCTCTTCGTGGGCAGCGCGAAAGCCCGCGCAGCGGGCGCCCGCTGAAAGCGCCGGCTCAGCGGCGGCGGAACGTCAAATAGGTTCCGCGCCGGCCCTCGCGGATGGCCTTGGCTTCATAGCGCGTGCCGGGCCAGCCCGCCCAGGGCGCGCGCCAGTCGCCCGCCGTCTCCGCCGTCCACTCGAAGTCCGGCGAGCGGCGCGCATGCGCCAGCGTCCAGCCCACATAGGAGTCGATGTCGGAGGCGAAGCGGAACAGCGCGCCCGGCTTCATCACGCGCGCGAGGCGGCGCAGGTTCTCGTCCGAGACGAAGCGGCGCTTCCAGTGGCGCGTCTTGGGCCATGGGTCCGGGTAGAGCAGGTCGACCCCTGCGAGGCAGGCGTCCGGCAGCCTGTCGAGCAGCTTCGTCGCGTCGTCGTCATAGAGGCGGACATTCCTAAGCCCGAGGCGCTCCACCCCGGCGACGCCTTTGGCGAGCCCGTCGACGAATGGCTCGACGCCGATGTAGCCGATGTCGGGATTTTCCTGGGCGCGGTGCAGCAGATGTTCGGCGCCGCCGAAGCCGATCTCGAGCCGGATCTCCCGCACCGGCTCCGGGAAGAGCAGCGTGAGGTCGTCCGGCAGCGTCTCCGGGTCGACGCGCAGGCGCGGAAGGGCGTCGGCGACAGTCGCGGCGCGGCCGACCCGCAGCGCCTTGCCGCGACGTCTCCCGAAGAAAGAGCCGCCGCGGCGCGCGTCGTCGGACATGAGTTCCCGCGTCATCAGCAGGGCGGCCGCCGCAGCGGCCGCCGGAGGACTCACGACAGCGCGGACTTCAGCGCGTCGACGAGGTCGGTCTTCTCCCACGAGAAGCCGCCATCGGCGTCGGGCTCGCGCCCAAAATGGCCGTAAGCGGCGGTGCGGGCGTAGATTGGCCGGTTGAGGTTCAGCTTGGTGCGGATGCCGCGCGGGCTGAGGCTCATGACCTCGCCGAGCACCTTCTCGAGCTGCGCCTCGTCGACCTGGCCGGTGCCGTGCAGGTCGACATAGATCGACAGCGGCTCGGAGACGCCGATCGCGTAGGAGAGCTGAATCGTCGCGCGGTCGGCAAGCCCGGCCGCCACCACGTTCTTCGCGAGGTAGCGCGCCGCATAGGCGGCCGAACGGTCGACCTTGGTGGGGTCCTTGCCCGAGAAGGCGCCGCCGCCATGCGGGGCTGCGCCGCCATAGGTGTCGACGATGATCTTGCGGCCGGTGAGGCCGCAGTCGCCGTCAGGACCGCCGATCACGAAGGACCCGGTCGGGTTTACGTGCCAGACGGTGTCGTCGGAGATCCAGCCCTGGGGCAGGGTCTCGCGGATATAGGGCTCGACGATCGCGCGGATGTCGTTTGACGACTGGTTCTCGTCGGTGTGCTGGGTGGAGAGCACGATCGAGGTGACGCCGACCGGCTTGCCGCCGGCGTAGCGGACCGTCACCTGGCTCTTGGCGTCCGGCGCCAGCGTCGGCTCCTGGCCGGAGTGCCGCACCTGCGCGAGCCGCTCAAGGATCTTGTGGCTGTAGTACAGCGGCGCCGGCATCAGCGACGGCGTCTCGCGGCAGGCGTAGCCGAACATGATGCCCTGGTCGCCCGCGCCCTCGTCCTTGTTTCCCCCGGCGTCGACGCCCTGGGCGATATGGGCGGACTGCGCGTGCAGGTAGACGGCGACGTCGGCGTTCTTCCAGTGGAAGCCTTCCTGCTCGTAGCCGATGTCCTTGATGGCCGCGCGAGCCGCTTCGACGATCTGGTCCTTGGTGATGCTGTCCGGCCCGCGAACCTCGCCGGCGATCACCACGCGGTTCGTCGTGCACAGCGTCTCGCAGGCGACGCGCGCTTCGGGCTCCGCTCCGAGGAAGATGTCCACCACCTCGTCGGAGATGCGGTCGCTCACCTTGTCAGGGTGGCCCTCGGATACCGACTCGCTCGTAAACAGGTAATCAGCGCGTGCCAAAGGCGTCTCCCCCGGACCGGTTGAACGACGAGAGCGTTCGGTTTGACGAACGCTCTCGTGATTTCGCAGATGCGGTGAAAACGGTCAAGCCGATGAACGGGGCGCCAGTTCCGAACGCCAAGCGGCTCGCGCGTCTGCTCGTCAGGCGGACTTGAGATCCTGATCCGCCAGGGCGACGACCAGATCGACGATTTTTCGCCGAACCTTGGCGTCCTGGATGCGGACGAAGGACTTGTTCAACTGAAGCCCTTCGGTCGTGGTCAGAAAATCGACGACGTAATCGGATCCCTGGCTTTCGCCGAAGCCGTCAGTGCGGGCTTCGGCGCCGGGAGCGTCGTCGAAGAAGTACGAGACCGGCACGCCCATGACAGTGGCGATCTGCTGCATCCGGCTCGCGCCGATGCGGTTCGTGCCCTTTTCGTATTTCTGGATCTGCTGGAAGGTGATGCCAAGCGCTTCCCCGAGCTTTTCTTGGCTCATGCCGATCAAGACGCGCCGCATTCTCACCCGGCTGCCGACGTGCTTGTCGACCGGGTTGGGCGTCTTCTTAATCATTTCAATTCTCCTAGCAACCGATCGTGCGGCGTCGCCCCCGCCGTACAACTCCTGTTTCGCGCGCACGAACGCCACCAGCGCTCTGCAGAGCGCCGCCGAAGCGGCTGAGCCTGTAGATGGTCATTTCGTCTAAGGCTTGTCAAACCCGCTTACGAGACGTGAATACGAGAATGGCAAAAATCATGGGAAAGCAGAGGTAAAGAAGACCGGAGGTTGTGACGAACATCGTCGGCGCGATCGGAAGCGGCAATGGCGCGTCCAAAACGTCGCGCACGCCGAGCGGAAGCGCCGCCACCGTGCGTCCATATGCGTCCACGACGGAGGAGATTCCGCCGTTGGCGGAGCGCACCATCGGCAAGCCCTGCTCCACCGTCCGCACCCGCGCCTGAGCCGCATGCTGGTACGGGCCGGGCGTGCGCCCGAACCAGGCGTCGTTGGTGATGTTGAGCAGGAAGTCCGGGCGGTCCTCGGAGGAGGCGATCTCTTCCGGGAAGATCGCCTCGTAGCAGATCAGCGGCCGGAACCGCGGGCCCTGCGGCAGCGCGATGATCGATCGCCGGTCGCCGGTTGCGAAGCCGCCGCGCTGCCGGGTGAGCTGCTCGAGGCCGATCGACTCGAGCAGCGACTGGAACGGCAGGAACTCGCCGAACGGCACGAGGTGGATCTTGTCGTAGGTGGCGAGGATCGAGCCGTCGTCGCCCACCATGTGGAGCGAGTTCCAGAAATCCGCGCCTGAGCCGTCAGGCCGCCGCTCGCCCCGCACCGAGCCGGTGACCAGAACGGAGCCCGGCGCCAGGCTGCGGCCGATCCGCGCCAGCGCGTCCGGCGTCCGGGAGAGCAGGAACGGAAAGGCCGACTCCGGCCAGACCAGCAGGCCGACATCCGCAAAGCCGCTATGGCCCGGCCCGCGGGCCTCGTCGGAGAGCGCCACATAGGTGTCCATGATGGTGTCGCGCTCGGACTCCTGCGACTTCATGTCCTGCGGAATTTCGGGCTGGAGCACGCGCACCTGCAGCCGCGCGTCGACGCCAGACTCGGCCGTCGCGAGGCGCAGCGCTCCGAAGCTGGCGAGCGCGAGAAGCGCGAGAACCGCCGCGCCAACCAGTTTGGGGCCGCCGCGGCCGGCGTCGGCCAGCGCCGCGGGCGCGGCGAAGATCGCAAGAGCCGCGAAGGTCAGACCTTCGACGCCGACCACCGAGGCGAACTGTCCGAGCCAGAGCTGGTCGCCCAGCGCGTAGCCGAAGGAGTTCCACGGGAAGCCGGTGAAGAGATGGCCGCGGGCGAGTTCAGCGAGGCCGAGCGCCGTCGCGAACACCAGCACTCGCGCCCAGCCCGGCGTCCAGAACAGGCGCGCGAGTCCGAACCCCGCCGCCGTGAAGCCGCCCAGCAGGGCCGGCAGCCCGGCGACCGCGAACGGCATCAGCCAGCCGAACACGTCGGCGTCGACCAAAAAGGCCGAGCCGATCCACCACAGGCCGGCGAGGAAGTAGCCGAAGCCGAAGCACCAGCCGATCCAGGCGGCGATCAGGGCTGCGCGAAGCCGCGAAGGCGCGGCGGCGCCGTCGATCAGCCACACCATGAAGGGGAGGGTCAGCGCCAGCGCAGGCCAGAGATTGAACGGCGGCATCGCCAGCGCGGACGCGGCTCCCGCCACGAGAGCGACGGCGGCGCGCCGCCAGCCATGCGCGAGGGTGGCCCAGCTTGCGAGGGCGAAAAGGCCGGGTGGACGGCGCGTCATGCGGCAAGCTTCGCGGCTGAGAGGTCAGGCCGCGTCGGCGGCGTCTCCGGGCCTACCCGATTCGCTGACGCCGCGCTCGGGCGCCGGTCCGCCGATGCGCACCTCGATGACCCGCCGCGGGTCTGCGTCGCGGACCTCGAGACGGTGCCCGCCCGGACCCTCCACCACGTCGCCCTGCGCCGGCACGCGGCCCGCGAGCGTGACGATGAGGCCGCCGATGGTGTCGACCTCGTCGCGGAACGGCGCGACGTCGAAGCTCGGCCCGACCGCTTCTGCGACCTCCTCCAGCGGCGCGCGGGCGTCGGCGATGAAGCCGCCTTCGCCGTCCGGCCGGACGCTCGCGACGACGGACTCGTCATGTTCGTCCTCGATCTCGCCGACGATCGTCTCGACCAGGTCCTCGATCGTCACGAGCCCGTCCACGCCGCCATATTCGTCGATCACCAGCGCCAGATGGATGTGCAGGGACTGCATCCGCGCCAGCAGGTCGGACGCGGGCATCGAGGGAGGCGCGAAGATCACAGGGCGGACAAGGTCGAGATCGGCGATGCGGGCGCCGAGATCGACGCCGCCGGGATCGAGCACCGACCCGCCGCCCTGCACCTTGTGAGCGAACAGAGCGAGGGCGTCCTTGACGTGAACCATGCCCTTCGGCTCGTCGAGCGAGCCCTGATGGATGGGCAGGCGCGAGTGGCCCCCCTCGGCGAAGGTCAGCAGCAACTGCCCGAAGGTGACGTCTTCCGGGACGGCGACGATGTCGGCGCGGTGCACCATGACGTCGTCGACCCGCGTCTCCCGCAGCGCGAGCACGTTGCGCAGCAGCGTGCGCTCCTGCGCGTTGACCGAGAGGTCGTCCGGCGCCTCCTCGAGCGCCTCCGCGATGTCCTCGCGGATGGTCGGATGCGCGCCGAAGCCGACAAAGGCGCGCAGCCTCTCCAGCCAATTGTCGCGCGCCTCGCCGCTTGCGAGGACGGCGGCGCCAGGGCGGGCATGGCGTTCTGAAGGGGGCATCGGAGGACGGGGGCTCAGCTGTTCGTCAGTGGGGGGTCGGCGAGCGCCGCATAGGGGTCGGCGACGCCGATGCGCGCGAGCGCCCGGATCTCCACCGCCTCCATCGCGTCGGCCTCGGCGTCGTCGAGATGGTCGTAGCCGAAGAGATGCAGAACGCCGTGGACCACGAGATGCGCGACATGGTCGGCGAGCGTCTTGCGCTCGTCGCGAGCCTCGCGGGCGACCGTCTCGAACGCCAGGATCACGTCGCCGAGCATCGGCGCGTCGGCGGTCTCGTCCGGTTCGACGGCCGGGAAGGTGAGGACGTTGGTCGGCCGGTCCTTGGCGCGCCACTCGGCGTTCAGCGCGCGCACCCGTGCGTCGTCGGCGAGCGTCACGGTGAGCTCGGCGTCCGGTCGGGCGACCAGCCGGGCTTCCGCGAACGCCGCCGACGCGGCCTTCGCGACGATCGCCTCGGCCTCCGGCAGCGCGTCCCACAGGTCGCTGTCGCGCTCGGTTTCGAGCGCGACGGGGGTAGATCGATCCGGGCTCATCGTTCGAGGATCATGGGTTCTGGCTCGGATGAGCGCCCTCATAGGCGCGCACGATGCGCGCCACGAGCTCGTGGCGAACGACGTCGGCGGCGGTGAAGCGCGTGACGCCGACGCCTTCGACGTCCTCCAGCAGGCCGATCGCCTCGGCAAGCCCCGACACCTGGCCGGGCGGGAGATCGATCTGGGTGGGATCGCCGGTGACGATCATGCGGCTGTTCTCGCCGAGCCGGGTCAAAAACATCTTCATCTGCATGGACGAGGTGTTCTGCGCCTCGTCGAGCAGGACGATCGCGTTGGCGAGCGTCCGGCCGCGCATGAAGGCGAGCGGCGCGATCTCGATCATGCCGGAGGCCATGCCGCGCTCGACCTTCTCGGGCGGCATCACGTCGTAGAGCGCGTCATAGAGCGGGCGGAGATAGGGGTCGACCTTCTCCTTCATGTCGCCCGGCAGGAAGCCCAGCCGCTCGCCGGCTTCGACGGCCGGCCGCGACAGCACGATGCGGTCGGCCTCGCCGCGTTCGATCAGCGCCGCCGCCCAGGCGACGGCGATGTAGGTCTTGCCGGTGCCGGCGGGGCCGGTGGCGAACACCAGCTCATGGCGGGCGAGCGCGCGCATATAGGCGTCCTGGGCGCCGGTGCGGGCGACGATCGTCTTCTTGCGGGTCGAGACCTGGGTGAAGCCCGGCCGCGGGCCGTCTCCATCCGAGGGAAAGAGCTGCCCCTGAGCGGTCGTCATCCGGATCGCGCCGTCGACGTCGCCGAGCGCCACGGTCTCGCCGCGGCGGACGCGGTCGTAGAGGTTCTCGAGCACCTTGCGGGCCTGCTGGCAGGCTTCGACCGGCCCGCGCAATGCGACGTGATTGCCCCGCACCGTGGCCTCGACGCCGAGCCGGCGCTCCAGGAACGCAAGGTTCTGGTCATGCGACCCGAACAGGCTCGAGGCGTGACGGTTGTCCTCGAAGGCGAGAATCACTTCTCCCGGGGCCGCGCCGCCGGGGACGCCCGGCGCCTGCCGGGAGGCGGGGCTGCGCAGCGGGTCGAAGCCGCGCACGATGGTCTCAGCGCTCAAATAGCGGTCTCCGCGAGCAGGGCGGTCGATCCGCGCGCGTCGCCCGCAGGCGCGGCGAACAGGCTGTTGGGGCCGACGTCGGTGATGACGGCCTCTATCACGTCCCCGACCTCCGCGCCCGGCGCGACGAGCTGCACGGGCTGAAGATAGGGCGAGCGCCCGGCGATCTGCCCGGCATGGCGGCCAGGCCGGTCGAGCAGCACTTCCATGGGGCGCCCGACGAGGGAACGCGCGAAGGACGCCTGTTGTTCGCTGATGAGCGCCTGCAGGCGGAGCAGGCGTTCGGTCTTGACGGCCTCGTCGACCTGCGCGGCGCGTTCGGCCGCCGGGGTGCCGGGCCGCGGGCTGTATTTGAACGTGAACGCGCTGGCGTAGCCGGCCTCCCGGGCGATCGCGAGCGTCGCTTCGAAATCCGCGTCGGTCTCGCCCGGAAAACCGACGATGAAATCGCCGGACAGCGCGAGATCCGGCCGCGCCGCGCGGATGCGGTCGACCAGCCGCAGATAGTCCGCCGCCGTATGCCTGCGGTTCATCGCCGCCAGGATGCGGTCCGAGCCGGACTGCACCGGCAGGTGCAGATACGGCATCAGCTTGCCGAGATCCCGGTGGGCGGCGATCAGGTCGTCGGCCATGTCGCGGGGGTGGCTGGTCGTATAGCGCAGCCGGGCGAGCCCGGGAATTTCCGCGAGCTCGTAGAGCAGCCGCGCCAGCGACCAGTCGCGGCCGTCCGGCCCCTCGCCGTGATAGGCGTCGACGTTCTGCCCGAGCAGCGTGACCTCGCGGACGCCGGCCGCGACCAGGCGCTCGGTCTCGGCCACGATCTGCGCGACCGGCCGCGAGGCCTCGGCGCCGCGCGTATAGGGAACGACGCAGAAGGTGCAGAACTTGTCGCAGCCTTCCTGCACGGTGACGAAGGCGGTCACGCCCCGGCCGCGGATCGCCTTCGGGGTCGGGGCCGCGAGCCGCTCGAACTTGTCCTCGACGGCGAATTCGGTGTCGACCGGCCGCGCGCCGGCCTTCGCCTGGCGCAGCAGCTCGGGCAGGCGCTGGTAGCTCTGCGGCCCGACGACCAGATCGACCACGGGGGCCCGGCGCAGGATCTCGGCGCCTTCCGCCTGCGCGACGCAGCCGGCGACCGCAACCACCGGCGACCGCCCGGTCTCGGCCTTCATCTTCCGGATGCGGCCGAGCTCGGAATAGACCTTTTCGGAGGCCTTTTCGCGGATGTGGCAGGTGTTGAGAACGATGACGTCGGCGTCTTCGGCGCTGTCCGCCGCCACATAGCCGTCCGGCGCGAGCGCGTCAGCCATGCGGTCCGCGTCGTAGACGTTCATCTGACAGCCGTAGGACTTGACGAACAGTTTTGGGCGGCTGGCTGTCATTACGGCCGGTTCTGGCGACTCCCATCGTCGGCGCGCAGCCGACCCTGATCGCCAAGCCTTAACGCGAAACCGGCCTCAAGAGAATACTGCGGGCGCATCTTCCCACCGGGCCGGCGAGAAGCTCGCGCGGAACTGGCCAAATCGCGCGCGACGCGACAGGTATCGCGCTCCTCGAGACGCAGGCGCCATGCAGATCCGTCTCCCAGACAGACACGCCGCCGATCTGCGCTTCGCCATCAAGGTCGCGACGGCCTCGGTCGCGGCGTTCGTGATCGCGACGCTGCTGCAACTGCCGCAGGGCTATTGGAGCGTGATCTCGGCGCTGATCGTGGTGCAGGCGAGCCTCGGCGGCACGGTCGCGGCCGCTCAGGAGCGGGCGGTCGGCACGGTGGTCGGATCGCTGGTCGGCGGCGCCGCGGCGTTCCTGCATCCGCATTCGCTGCTCGGCACCTCGGTCACGCTCACCGTCACGGTGGCGGCGCTGGCCTTTGCGGCGGCGGGCCGGCCGATGCTGCGGATCGCGCCGATCACGGCGGCGATCCTGCTGGTCGCGACCGCCAATCAGGCGAACACCTTCGAGACGGCGCTGGAACGCATAATCGAGGTGCTGATCGGCTGCGCCATCGGCGTGGTGACGACCCTTCTGGTGTTTCCGGCCCGGGTCGACCGGGACCTCGCCCGCGAGGCTCGCGCGATCGCCGGCGATCTCGCCGCCCTGCTGCGCGGCGCGCCGGCGCGCCGGCGCGATCCGGACGCCGCCCACGCCCTGCTCGGCGCGCAGGACGCCATCCGCCGCAAGCTCGCGGCGCTTGAGAAGACGGTCGCGGACGCAAGGCGGGCGCCCGGCGCCCGGGCTGCGGCGGAGGCGCGGGCCGCGCTCGCCCGTACGCTCTGGCGCGTCCGCAACGACGCGGTCGCAGTCGAGCGGGCGCTTGCAGCCTCGGACGCGGCGCGCGGCCTGCTGGGGCCGGCCGCGGACGCCATGATCCTCGCCGCGGCCGACATGCTGGCGGAGATCGCCGCGGGACGCTCCGTCGAGGAAGCCCGCTCGCAGGTGCAGGCGCGGCGCGCCGATCTAGACGACGCCGTCTCGCATCTCAGGGACGGCGCCGAAGAGGTGGACGTCGGCGCCGCGGTGCCGACCATGGGCCTCGTCTTCGCGCTCCGGAACCTCGCGGGCAATCTCGGCGACCTCGCGGACCGGCTGGGCGAGGCGCGGGCTGCGGCGGTCGACGCCTAGTCGACCGTGGCGCCGCCGGCGACGAGCCATTCTGGCTTGAACCAGCGGTCCGCCTCGCCGTCATAGGGCAGGCGGTTGATGTCCCAGTGCCGGATGAACGGGGCGTAGACGTCCCAGGCCCTCGGACCGCCGCCCATATAGACGACGCGGCCGCGGAACTGCCTCAGGACGTCGCGCGGGTCCATGTGCGAGCGGATGACGAAGGTCGTCATCTGCTTCTTGGCCCAGTCCGGCACCGCGCCGATGGTGGTCGGCCCCGCGATCAGCACGTGGCCGCGCGTGATGTCGAAGAAGCGCGCAACGTCGGCGGTGAACTCCGGCCGCTGGTCGCCCTCCCAGGGCAGGTGGCCGTTGAGGCCGAGCTGGCCGCGAAGGCCGATGGCGCAGATCGCGCGGACGTCAGGCATGTGGCTTCCTCCGAGATCCGGACTTAGGGCGCAGCCGCGGCGACGCAGCGTCGCCTTGGGGGCTTATCAGGTCAGCCGGCGCAGCTCTCGCTGGGCTCGCCGCGCAGCGCCATCCTGCGGGCCTCTTCGGCCGACACCGGCGCGCCGATCAGGGCGCCCTGCGCCTGGTCGCAGCCATGGCGGGCGAGCGCCTCCGTCTGGGCCTCCGTCGCCACGCCGTCCGCCGTCACGGCGAGATCGAGGCCCTGGCCGATGCCGATCAGAGCGCGAACCATCACGGCCGCCTGGCGGTCGTGCTCCATGGCGGCGACAAAGCTGCGGTCGATCTTCACGCCGTCGAGCTTCAACCGGTGCAGGTTCTTGAGGTCCGAATAGCCGGTGCCGAAATTGTCGCCACGATGGCGACGCCGGCCGCCCGCAGCGGCGTGATCAGCGTCTCCGCGACTTCGGCCTCGCGGATGAGCGCGCCTTCGTCGATCTCCAGCCTCAGCCGCCGGGGCGGCAGCCCGGTCTCGCGCAGCGCCGACAGGATCCGGCCGGCGAAGCTCGTGTCCCGCAGCAGCGCGCCGGGCAGGTCGAATGACAGCCGCACGTCTGCTGGCCACGCCGCTGCGGCGGCGCAACTGCGGCGGAGCAGCCGCTCGGTGAGGCGAGGAAGGAGTCCGGCGCCCTCCGCTATCGGGGTCAGCCGCTCCGCCGCGATCTCGCCGAGGGTCGGATGCGCCCACAGCGGCGACGCCTCGAAGGCCGCGATCCCGCCGCCGATCCGCGCTACGGGCTGGAACCGGAGGCCGATGTCGTCGGCGTCGACGGCGACGCGGATGGCGCTCTCCAGTTCGTCGCGCTGCCGCAGCCGCACGTCCATCGCCGGCTCGAAAAAGCGGATCGAGGAGGCCGGCTCGGCCTTGGCCCGATAGAGCGCCACGTCGGCCTTCCGGACGAGCTCGTCTTCGGCGACGGCGTCTTGCGGCGCCAGCGCGATCCCGAGACCCGCGCCCACCGCATGAACGCCGCTCGCCGTCACGACGGGATCATCGAGGCTTTCCAGAACCCGGCGGGCGATGTTGGCGGCTCCTTCCGCGCCCTCGACGTTGCGCGCCAGGATGACGAATTCGTCGCCTCCGAGCCGCGCCACCAGGTCCTGATCCCGCACCGCCCGGAGCAAGCGCGCCCCGATATGGACCAGCACCTGGTCGCCTGCCGGGTGGCCATAGATGTCGTTGATCTTCTTGAAGCCGTTCATGTCGATCATCAGCAGCGCGTGGGCCTCTGGCGCGGCCGGCGTCGCCTGCATGGCGGCCCTCAGGGCGTCTTCGAAACGGCGTCGGTTCGGCAGGCCCGTCAACGGGTCCTGCAGCGCGAGCTTCATCACCTCCTGTTCAGCGGCGACCCTCAGCTCGTTCTCGCGCTTGTGCTCGCGGGCGCGCCGCCAGAGGAAGCCCAGGACGCCCAGCATCGTCAGAGTGGTCAGCGCCATGAGCTCGTCGAGCTCGACCGTCTGCTGCGCCAGCGTCTCCTGTCCTTCGTGCCGGAAGACATTGACCTCGAAGGCGAACAGCGCGGCCGCGGCCAGCAGCGCGAGCAGCAGCCCGCCGTCGAGAATCTTGACCTTGTGTCTCACCAACAGGGCTGTTCCTTTGGCCAAGGCGCGGCGGACGGAGAGCATGAGCTGAATCCGGTGAAGCGGGTGAGCTTCTGACCGCGGGATTAACGCTGCGTTGCGCTCGTGCCCCGGGAGCGGGCCTTGCGATCCCCGGGCGCCGGGCGTATATCAGGCGCATTCAAGACATCGTCGACTGGCTCGTAAGGGTCCTTCGAGGGTGGGTCCACCGGGGCCCGCTCCAAAACCACTTAGGCTTATGGCAGACGGATTTCCGCTCGATATCGAAAGCCCGCTCGACGAGCCCCGGCTCGTGACCGAGTCTGGCGTGGACGCGCGCGTCGCCGCCATCGTCGGCCCGACGCTGCTCGATCTCGGCTTCCGTCTGGTCCGGGTGAAGAGCTCGGGCCGCGACGGCTATACGCTGCAGATCATGGCCGAGCGCGCCGACGGCACCTTCACGGTCGAGGACTGCGAGGCGGCGTCCAAGGCGATCTCGCCGGTGCTCGATGTCGAGGATCCGATCGATCGCGCCTACAATCTCGAGCTCTCCTCTCCGGGGATCGACCGGCCGCTGGTCAGGGTCTCCGACTTCGCGCGCTGGGCCGGCCATCTGGCGAAGGTGGAGATGGAGGTTTCGGTCGAGGGCCGCAAGCGCTTCAAGGGCGTCCTGGAGGGGGCGGAGGGCGCGAACGCCATCCTGCGCCGCGACGACGCCAAGAAGGACGAACCGGCGCGCGTGGCGCTGCCGATCGCCGACATCGGCGAGGCGCGGCTCGTGCTGACGGACGATCTCATCCGCGAGGCGTTGCGTCGCGCGAAGGCGGCCGGCCGCGCGCCGGACGACGCCGCCGACGCCCCGGAACCGGACGACGGACACAACGACGGGGACGGCCAGAAGTCCGCCTCGAAAGGACGGAGGTGACGTGACATGGCGGTGAGCGCCAACAGGCTTGAGCTTCTGCAGATCGCCGAAGCCGTCGCCCGCGAGAAGGTCATCGACAAGGCCATCGTGCTCGAGGCGATGGAGGACGCGATCCAGAAGGCGGCGCGGTCCCGCTATGGGCAGGAGACCGAGATCCGCGCCGAGATCAACCCCAAGACGGGCGACATCCGCCTGTCGCGGCTGATGCTCGTCGTCGATCAGGTTGAGAACGACAACATCGAGATCTCCGTCGAGGACGCCCGCCGCAAGAATCCGGCGGCGCAGGCCGGCGACTACATCTCGGACACGCTGCCGCCCTTCGATTTCGGCCGCATCGCGGCCCAGTCGGCCAAGCAGGTCATCGTCCAGAAGGTCCGCGACGCCGAGCGCGACCGCCAGTATCAGGAATACAAGGACCGCATCGGCGACATCGTGAACGGTCTCGTGAAGCGGGTCGAATACGGCAATGTGGTGGTTGATCTCGGTCGCGGCGAAGCGATCGTGCGCCGCGACGAGCTGCTGCCGCGCGAGCTGTTCAGGGTGGGCGACCGCGTCCGCGCCTATGTGTACGACGTGCGCCGCGAGCCGCGCGGGCCGCAGATCTTCCTGTCGCGCACCCATCCCCAGTTCATGGCGAAGCTGTTCGCCCAGGAAGTGCCGGAGATTTATGACGGCGTGATCGAGGTGAAGGCGGTCGCCCGCGACCCCGGTTCGCGCGCCAAGATCGCCGTGATCTCGCGGGATTCCTCGATCGATCCGGTCGGCGCCTGCGTCGGCATGCGCGGCTCGCGCGTCCAGGCGGTCGTGCAGGAGCTGCAGGGCGAGAAGATCGACATCATCCCGTGGTCGCCCGACGCTGCGACCTTCATCGTCAACGCGCTGCAGCCGGCGCAGGTCGTCAAGGTCGTGCTGGACGAGGACAGCGAGAAGATCGAGGTCGTCGTTCCCGATGACCAGCTTTCGCTCGCGATCGGCCGCCGCGGCCAGAATGTGCGCCTCGCCTCCCAGCTCACCGGCTGGGACATCGACATCCTGACCGAGGCCGAGGAGAGCGAGCGCCGGCAGAAGGAGTTCCTGGCGCGCACGCAGACCTTCATGGAGGCGCTCGACGTCGACGAGACGCTGGGCCAGCTGCTGGCCGCGGAAGGCTTCACCTCGGTCGAGGAGGTCGCCTATGTCGATCTCGGCGAGCTGGCGGCGATCGAGGGTTTCGACGAGGACATGGCCGCCGAAATCCAGAACCGCGCGACCGATTATCTCGCCCGCATCGAGGCCGAACACGACGACCGTCGTCGGGAGCTCGGCGTCGCGGACGAGCTCAAGGACGTTCCGGGCGTCACGACCGCGATGCTGGTCGCGTTCGGCGAGAACGACATCAAGACCGTCGAGGATCTCGCCGGCTGCGCGACCGACGATCTCGTCGGCTGGATCGACCGCTCCGGGCCGGAGCCGCGGCGTGAGGCCGGCGCGCTCGACGGCTTCGAGATTTCGCGCGACGAGGCCGAGAGCATCATCATGCAGGCGCGCGTGAAGGCGGGCTGGATCGACGAGGCCGACCTGGCGCAGCCCGAGGAGGAGGCGCCGGCCGATGAAGGAGCGGCAGAGCCTGCCGGCGTCTGAGGAAGGCGCTCCGGAGCGGGCGCGCGAGGACGATCGTTCGGCGCCGGAGAGGACCTGCGTCGCGACCCGGACCGTGCGCCCGGCGGAGGAGCTGATCCGGTTCGTGCGCGCGCCCGACGGCGGCGTCGTCGCCGATCTGAAGCGCGCCCTTCCGGGGCGTGGGGTTTGGGTGACGGCGAACGCCGAGGCGGTGCGCCTCGCCATGAAACGCAAGGCCTTCGCGCGCGGTTTCCGGGAGCCCGTGCGGGTCGATCCGGAGCTGCCGGAGCGCGTCGACGAGTTGATCGAGCGCCAGGCGCTCGCCATGTTGGGTTTCGCCAACAAGGCGGGTCGCGTGACCTGCGGCTTCGCCAAGGTCGAGGCGGCGCTGGCGAAAGAGCCCGTCGTGGCGCTGGTCGAGGCCGCTGATGCGGGCCCGGACGGCGTGCGCAAGCTGGGGCAGGCGCTGACGCGGCTCGGCATGGCGTCGCGGGTTCGCCCGGTGCGGTTGTTCCGCTCCGGGCAATTGGACTTGGCGTTGGGGCGGTCGAATGTGGTACATGCAGCGCTACTCGCAGGCCCGGTCAGCGCCGCTTTTCTCGCGCGATGCGATGCGCTCGCGCGGTACAGGGACGTGAGCGAAGGGTCAGACCCGGCGGATGCCGCCCGGTCGACGGATGCAGGGTCGGGCGACGAGCCCGCAGGAACGGACAGGGCATGACGGATACGAAGAATACGGGCGACAAGACTTTGACGGCCTCGCCGAAGACGCTGACGCTGAAGCGTCCGGCGGAATCCGGCGTGGTGCGGCAGAGCTTCAGCCACGGCCGCACCAACGCGGTGGTGGTCGAGAAGGTGAAGCGGCGCGTCCTCACGCCCGGCGAGGCGAAGGCCCAGAGCGCGCCCTCCGCGCCTGCCGCCCCCGCAGCGCCGCGTCCGGCCGCCCCGACGCCGCCGCCCGCGCGACAGGAAGCTGCGCCGGCGCAGAGCCAGCAGCGTCCGGCTCCGTCGCGACCGGCCGGCGGCAGCCGCCCGGGCGCCGGCATGGTGCTGCGCACGCTGACGAATGACGAGATGGGCGCCCGCGCCCAAGCGCTTGCGGGCGCACGCGTTCGTGAGGCTGAGGACCGCAAGCGCGCCGAAGAGGAGGCGCGCGCCCGGATCATCCGCGAGGCGAATGAAGAGCGCGAGCGGCTCGCCGCCGAAGCGCGCAAGCGCGAGGAAGACGCGCGCCGCCAGCAGGAAGAAGAGGTCAGACGCCGCGCCGAGGTCGAGGCCGCCAAGCGGCTCGGCGAAGAGGCGCCGCCGCCTGCGCCCGCGCCGGTTTCGACGTCCGCTCCCGCCCCGCGCGCGCCGTCTTCGGCCGCGCCGCGTCCGCGCAGTTTCGAAGGGCCGAGCCCGTCTGTCAGCCGCCGGCCGATGCCGGAGTCGGAAGAGCCCGCCCGCGCCGCGCCGCGCCGCATGGGGCCTGGCCCGGTTCGTCCGGTGACGCCGCCGAAGCCTGAGCGCACCCGCGCCGCCCCGACCAAGGAGCGCGGCCGCCTGACGATCGCCACCGCGACCGGCGGCGAGGAGCGCTCGCGCTCGGTCGCGTCCTACCGTCGCCGCGTGCAGCGGCTGACCGGCAAGGGCGCGCAGGAGCCGAAGGAGAAGCTCGCCCGCGAGGTGACGGTCCCGGAGACGATCACCGTCCAGGAACTCGCCAACCGCATGTCGGAGCGCGCGATCGACGTGGTGCGCCTGCTGATGAAGCAGGGCGTCATGAAGAAGAGCACCGACCTGATCGACGCCGACACCGCGCAGCTGATCGCCGAGGAGCTCGGCCACACGGTTCGCCGCGTGGCGGAATCCGACGTCGAGGAAGGTCTGTTCGACGCCCCGGACGCGCCCGACGCGCTGCAGCCGCGGCCGCCGGTCGTCACCATCATGGGCCATGTCGACCACGGCAAGACGTCGCTGCTCGACGCCATCCGGCACACCCATGTGGTGCGCGGGGAGGCCGGCGGCATCACGCAGCACATCGGCGCCTATCAGGTGACCTCGCCGCTCGGCGGCAAGATCACCTTCATCGACACGCCCGGCCACGCCGCCTTCACGGCGATGCGCGCCCGCGGCGCGAAGTCGACCGACATCGTGGTGCTGGTGGTCGCGGCGGATGACGGCGTGATGCCGCAGACCGCGGAGGCGATCAACCACGCCCGCGCGGCCGGCGTTCCGATCATCGTGGCGATCAACAAGATCGACAAGCCGGACGCCAACCCCGGCAAGGTGCGCGGCGAGCTGCTGCAGTACGAGATCCAGGTCGAGAGCCTCGGCGGCGAGACCCTCGAGGTCGAAGTCTCGGCCAAGGAGGGCACCAATCTCGACCGTCTGCTCGAGCTGATCGACCTGCAGGCAGAGCTTCTCGACCTCAAGGCCAATCCGGATCGTCCGGCGGAAGGCACCGTGATCGAGGCCAAGCTCGACCGTGGCCGCGGTCCGGTCGCGACGGTCCTCGTCCAGCGCGGCACGCTGCATCAGGGCGACATCGTCGTCGCCGGCTCCGAATGGGGCCGGGTGCGCGCGCTCGTCGACGACAAGGGCGAGGCCGTGCAGGAAGCCGGGCCGTCGACTCCGGTCGAGATCCTCGGCTTCAACGGCGCGCCCGAGGCTGGCGACCGCCTGGCGGTCGTCGAGAACGAGGCGCGCGCCCGCGAAATCGCGGACTACCGCCAGCGCCAGAAGCGCGAGAAGGCCGCCGCCCGGGCGACGGTTCGCGTCAGCGGCCTCGAAGAGATGATGTCGCAGATCAAGACGGCGGGTAAGAAGGAGTTCCCGCTCGTCATCAAGGGCGACGTCCAGGGCTCGGTCGAGGCGATCGTGCAGGCGCTCGAGAAGGTCGGCAATGACGAGGTCGGCGTGCGCATCCTGCTGTCGGGCGCCGGCGGCGTGACCGAAAGCGACGTGATCCTGGCCTCGGCCTCGAACGCCGTCGTGCTCGGCTTCAACGTCCGCGCGCTCAAGGAGGCGCGCGACGCGGCGGAGCGCACCGGCACCGAGATCCGCTACTACAACATCATCTACGACCTGGTGGACGACATTAAGTCTGCGATGTCCGGGATGCTGTCGCCGGAGCGGCGCGAGGACTTCCTCGGCAACGCCAACATCCTCGAGATCTTCGCGGTCTCGAAGGTCGGCAAGATCGCGGGCTGCCTCGTCACCGAGGGCGTCGTGCAGAAGGGCGCGAGCGTGCGCCTCATCCGCGACAACGTCGTCATCCACGAGGGCAAGCTCGCGACGCTCAAGCGCTTCAAGGACGACGTGCAGGAGGTTCGCGCCGGCACCGAATGCGGCATGTCCTTCGAGAACTACCAGGACATGCGCGCCGGCGACGTCATCGAGTGCTACCGCGTCACCGAGGTGAAGCGGTCGCTCTGATCATCGCCCTGGGCTCGATCCCCGCGTCATCCCGGCCGAGGCGGCGCACGCCGCGCAGAGCCGGGATCGCGTTCAGGATCGGGCGTCCTGTCCTGGCGACGATCCCGGCTCTCGGCTGACGCCTCGGCCGGGATGACGCATTTCAATCACCGCTCAGCGCCGGTCCGATCCCGGCCCTGACGGCTCAAGCGTTTCAGCTTCGAGCCGCTCTGGCGAAGAAGGAAGAACGAATGTCACGCCAATCCGGGCCGAAGGGCCCCTCCCAGCGCATGCTTCGCGTGGGCGAACTCGTGCGCCATGCGCTCGCCGACGTGCTTCAGCGCGGCGAGGTGATGGACCCGGTGCTCGAGGGGCACGTCATCACCGTGCCCGAGGTCCGCATGACGCCGGACCTCAAGCTCGCGACGGCCTATGTCATGCCGCTCGGCGGCAAGGATACGGAGCCGGTGCTTCAGGCGCTCGACCGCAACCGCAAGCAGCTGCGCATGCTCGTGGTGAAGCGCCTGGACCTGAAGTCCGCGCCCGACCTGCGGTTCCGGATCGACGACTCCTTCGACCGCGGAGCGCACATCGACGCCCTGCTCCGCTCGCCGGAAGTCGCGCGCGACCTCACGTCCGGCGACGCCGAGGACGAGCGGTGAGCGCGTCCGTGGATATCGCGCGACGGGCGACGCTCCTTCTCCCGCTTGCGGGAGAAGGTAAGGATGAGGGGGCGTCCGCTTGCGCCCCAATCGCAAAACAGACCCTTACCCTCTCCCGCAAGCGGGAGAGGGGGATGACAATCGTCGCGCCATCGTCGGAGCCTTTCCATGTCGCGGCGTAAGAAGGGCCTCGACATCTCCGGCTGGCTGGTGCTCGACAAGCCGGTCGGCGTCACCTCGACCCACGCCGTCTCGAAAGCGCGCTGGCTGTACCAGGCGAAGAAGGCGGGTCACGCCGGCACGCTCGATCCGCTCGCCTCCGGCATCCTGCCGATCGCTTTCGGCGAGGCGACCAAGACCGTGCCGTTCGTGATGGACGGCCGCAAGGTCTACCGCTTCGAGGTTCTTTGGGGCGTCGAGACCAACACCGACGACGCCGAGGGCGAGCCGGTCGCGACCTCCGAGCGCCGCCCGACGCGCGAGGCGATCCTCGACGTGCTGCCCGTGTTCCGCGGCCAGGTCTCGCAGATCCCGCCGAAATTCTCGGCGCTCAAGATCGACGGCGAACGCGCCTATGACCTCGCGCGAGAAGGCGAGGACGTGATCCTCGAGCCCCGCATCGTCGAGGTGCACCGGCTCGAGCTCGTCGACATGCCGGCGCCGGATCGCGCCGTCTTCGAGACCGAATGCGGCAAGGGCACCTATGTGCGGGCGATCGCGCGCGACATGGGGCGGGCGCTCGGCACGCGCGCTCATATCGTCTCGCTGAGGCGGACCGTCGTGGGCGGCTTCAGCGAAGAGGACGCGATTTCGCTGGACGAACTGGAGCGATTGCGACAGGGTGCCAGCGGCGAGCAAGGTCTCGCTGACGCTCTCCTTCCTGTCGAGACGGCGCTGGACGACATCCCGGCGCTCGCCGTCAACAGGGCGGAGGCGGCCCGACTGCTCAATGGGCAGCCGGTGCTGCTGCGTGGACGGGATGCCCCGACCTTCCAGGGTACGGTGTCCGTGACGGCCGACGGCGCGTTGATCGCGCTCGCCGAGATCGAACGCGGCGAACTCCATCCCCGGCGCATCTTCAACCTCGACCGGCCGTAAGCCGGCCGGGACCTACAACCGATCGAACGAGAGATCCCGATGTCGATCACCGCTGAACGCAAGAATGAAGTGGTCGCCCAGTACGCGACCAAGGAAGGCGACACCGGTTCGCCGGAAGTGCAGGTCGCCGTGCTGACCGAGCGCATCGCCAATCTGACCCAGCACTTCAAGACCCACGCGAAGGACAACCATTCCCGCCGTGGTCTGCTGAAGATGGTCAGCCAGCGCCGCTCGCTGCTCGACTACGTGAAGCGCAAGGATCCCGCGCGCTACCAGACCCTGATCGAGCGTCTCGGCATCCGCCGCTGACGTTCGTCTGTTACGCCCGGCCTTAGGCCGGGCATCCACGGTTTGACCGTGGGACGTGACGCCGAAACAGGTCGCCGACGCCGGCATGGGCAGGCGCGGCGGCCGAAATCCAATGCGACCGAAGCCGATCTTCGGCCGTTGCATCCAGTACGACGCCGGCGCATGGGGCGCTGGCGACGAATGACAGACGAAAGGGACCCGGGACGCCATCGGGCCCGAACGTCATGGGGCAGGATCGCAGGGCGCTTCTCCGCTGAGGAGGAAGCGCCGCGCCGTCTTGCCCGTGGCGTGAAGACAGAGCCCGACGGCTTCCTTGGGGTCCCAGACCGCAAGGACAAAGACGCATGTTCGAAATTCATCGCGAAAAAATCGAGTGGGCCGGCCGGACGCTCACCCTCGAGACGGGCCATGTCGCCCGTCAGGCCGACGGCGCCGTGCTCGTCACCTATGGCGAGACCACCGTGCTCGCGACCGCCGTGTCGGCCAAGTCGCCGAAGCCCGGCATCGACTTCTTCCCGCTCACCGTGAACTACACGGAGAAGTATTACGCCGCCGGGCGCATTCCGGGCGGCTACTTCAAGCGTGAGCGCGGCCCGACCGAGAAGGACACGCTGACGTCGCGCCTGATCGACCGGCCGATCCGTCCGCTGTTCGCCGACGGCTACAAGAACGAGACGCAGGTCGTCATCACGGTCCTGTCCTACGACCTGGAGAACGACCCTGACATCGTCGGCATGATCGGCGCCTCGGCCGCGCTGACGCTGTCGGGCGTGCCCTTCATGGGTCCGATCGGCGGCGCGCGCGTCGGCTACATCGACGGCGAATACGTGCTGAACCCGGTCGCCGACCGCATGGCGACCTCCGACCTCGACCTCGTCGTGGCCGGCACCCAGGACGCGGTGCTGATGGTGGAGTCGGAGGCCAAGGAGCTTTCCGAGGACGTCATGCTGGGCGCCGTCATGTTCGGCCACAAGGGCTTCCAGCCCGTGATCGACGCGATCATCCGGCTCGCCGAGAAGGCCGCCAAGGAGCCGCGCGAGCACGCTGTCGAGGACGTCTCCGAGCTCGAGAACAAGCTTCGCGAGCTGGTCGAGGCGGATCTCCGCGACGCCTACAAGATCAAGCGCAAGCAGGACCGTCAGGAAGCCGTCTCCGCCGCCAAGAAGAAGGCGCTCGCCGCCCTCTCCGGCGAAGGCGTCGAGAACCCGGTCGATCCGCTGAGGCTCGGCGCGGTGTTCAAGGAGCTCGAGGCCAAGATCGTCCGCTGGGGCATCCTGGACGAAAAGATCCGCATCGACGGCCGCGACCTGACGACGGTGCGCCCGATCCTGTCGGAAGTCGGCGTCCTGCCGCGCACCCACGGCTCGGCGATCTTCACCCGCGGCGAGACGCAGGCGCTGGTCGTCGCGACTCTCGGAACGGGCGAAGACGAGCAGTTCATCGACGCGCTCGGCGGCACCTACAAGGAGCGCTTCCTGCTCCATTACAACTTCCCGCCCTATTCGGTGGGCGAGACCGGCCGCATGGGCGCGCCCGGCCGCCGCGAAGTCGGTCACGGCAAGCTCGCCTGGCGCGCCGTCCACCCGATGCTGCCGAAGGCGGACGAGTTCCCCTACACCCTTCGCATCGTGTCGGAGATCACCGAGTCGAACGGCTCGTCCTCGATGGCGTCGGTGTGCGGCGCCTCCCTCGCGGCGATGGACGCTGGCGTGCCGCTGAAGCGGCCGGTCGCGGGCATTGCGATGGGCCTGATCCTCGAAGGCGAGAAGTTCGCGGTGCTGTCGGACATCCTCGGCGACGAGGACCACCTCGGCGACATGGACTTCAAGGTGGCCGGCACCGAGCAGGGCGTCACCGCGCTGCAGATGGACATCAAGATCGCCGGCATCACCGAGGAGATCATGAAGGTCGCCCTCGGCCAGGCGAAGGATGGCCGCATGGGCATCCTCGGCGAGATGGCGAAAGCCATCGCGACGGGACGCGCGGAGCTCGGCGAATACGCGCCGCGCATCGAGGTCATCAAGATCCCGACCGACAAGATCCGCGAAGTGATCGGCACCGGCGGCAAGGTGATCCGCGAGATCGTCGAGAAGACCGGCGCCAAGGTGAACATCGAGGACGACGGCACGGTCAAGATCGCGTCGAGCGACGGCAAGGCCATCAAGGCCGCGATCAACTGGATCAAGTCGATCGCCTCGGATCCGGAAGTCGGCCAGGTCTATGACGGCACGGTCGTGAAGGTGGTCGAGTTCGGCGCCTTCGTGAACTTCTTCGGCGCCAAGGACGGTCTCGTCCATGTCAGCCAGATCAGCCAGGAACGCGTCGCCAAGGTCTCGGACGTCCTCAAGGAGGGCGACAAGGTCAAGGTGAAGCTGATGGGCTTCGACGATCGCGGCAAGACCCGCCTGTCGATGAAGGTCGTCGACCAGCAGACCGGCGAGGACCTCGAAGCCAAGGGCGGCTCTGCCCCCGCGGGCGAGGCTCCGGCGGACGCGGCTTCCGAGGGCGGCGACGAGCAGCGCGCCGGCGGCGGCCGCCGCCGCCGTGGCCCGCGGCGCGAAGAGGCCGCCGAGTGAGCTGACGCTCGGACGTAGAACTGAAAGGCGGCCTCCGGGCCGCCTTTTTGTTTTCCGGCCGCGGGAATGCGCCGCCGTAAAAGTCCGCCCGTAGATGTCGGCGCGCGGCGCCTTCGCGCGTCCTAGAATTCGAAGGCGGCTGTCCCGCCGCCGGAGCTCAGGAGGAACGCGATGCGCTTCATGATCATCCGCAAGGCCGACGCCGACACCGAAGCGGGCAAGATGCCCTCCGAGGCGCTCCTGCAGGCGATGGGCGATTACAACAAGCAGATGCTGGAGGCCGGCGTGATGATCACCGGCGAAGGGCTGAAGCCGACATCCGCCGGCGCGCGCGTCAGGATCTCCCGCGACGGCACCGCCCCGGTCGTGACCGACGGCCCCTTCGCCGAATCCAAGGAGCTGATCGCCGGGTTCACCATCATCGAAGTCGCTTCGAGGGATGAGGCGCTTGACTGGGTCAGGCGCTGGCCGCGCGAGGACGCGCCGGTCGAGCTTGAGCTCCGGCAGGTCTATGAGCTCTCGGACTTCGCCGTCGATCCCGCCGAGACGCCGGATGGCTGGCGCGCCATGGAGCAGGCGTTCAGGGATCGCGACGGCGGCCGCTGAGGCGGTGGGACTATCCGAAAGGGCCGTCGGCCGGCGCCAAGGGCGCGACGCCGCGCTGCGGGCGCCGCGCGGGCTCGGCGGCGTCCTCGGCCGGGGTGAAGACGGCGGGAAACCGCATCGTCGCGATCGCGCCGCCGTCCAGCAAATTGGCGAGCTCCAGCGACCCGCCATGCGCCGTCATCGTTCGCTCGACGATTGAAAGGCCAAGGCCCAGCCCCTCGCGCCGGTCGCTGCTGCCGCGCGCCGCCATCCGCGCGACGGGATCAAGCTTGTCGGGCGGAAAACCGGGGCCTCGATCCAGCACCGCGACGCTCCCGTCGGTCGCGGGGCGGATCACGACCGTCGATCCCGGCGGCGCGTGGTTGAGCGCATTGTCCACCAGATTTCGCAGCGCGCGGAAGATGTAGTCCCGGGCGCCGGCGACGAGAACGGGGCCCGGCGCTCCCTCGACCGCGATGAGCCGGCCGCGCGACACGGCGAGCGGCGCGCAGAACCGCCCCACATCCGTCGCGACTGCGGTCAGGTCCACCGTCTCGTGCGGCTCGAACTGGATGCGCCCGAGCCGGACATGATCGAGCAGCTGCTCGACGAGGCGTTCCATGGGCGCGAAATCCTGGGCGATCTCGCGCGCGAGCGGCCCGTCCGCCATGGCGACGCGCGCCTTGACGATCGCAAGCGGCGTTCGCAACTCGTGCGCGACGTCGCTCACGAAGGTCTCGAGGCTCTCGTAGCCGTCCTGCATCCGATCGAGCGCACTGTTCACGGCCCGCACCAGCACGAGCACGTCGTCGGGAAGGCCGTCCTCGCGCAGCCGTCGTCCGACGCTCTTCGGGCCGATCTCCCCGGCGTCCTCGGCCGCGCGGCTGAGCGGCTTCAGGGCGATCCGCGCGACTGCCACGAACGTCGCCAGCACCGCGCCCACGAAAGGCAGCCACAGCCAGCCGATGTCGAGCACGAACTCTTCCAGGATCGAGTCGTAGATCACGTCGTTGATCGGGAAGGCGACCTGCACGAAGAACGGCGCCGGCCGCTCATACCGGACGCTCAGCCCGTATTGCGGCGCCCCGGCCGTCCCGCCTGCGAGCTCGAAATAGGACTCCTGGGCGTTCCCGAGCGGAATGAGGGGCTCCGTCTGCCCCTCCGAGGCCGCGAGAATCCGGCCGTCTTGCGCCACCACCGCGAAACGCCCGTCCGCGCCGCGAAGCGCCCTCAGCGTGGAATGGCGGAGATCGACGCCGAAGGCCGCGCCTTCGCCATGCGTCCTCTTAACGAGCGTGGCCGCGAAGTTCCGGAGCGTGCCCTCGCGGAACCGGTCATTGATCGCCCCATAGCGGAGATACAGGAAGGTCGCCGCCGTCGCGATCGCGACGACGCTGACCAGCGCGATGCCGATCACCAGCCGCCGGAACAGCGTGGAGCCGAGATGCGTCACGGCGGCGTCTCCGAGAGCAGATAGCCGATGCCCCGGAGATTGTGGATGTCGACGCCCGCGCCGGCGCCTTCGAGCTTCTTGCGAAGCCGGTGAATGAGCACCTCTATGGCGTTGTCGCTGACCTCGTCGTCGAAGCCGTAGAGCGCCGCCTCGATGGTCGACTTCGCGATCACCTGGCCGTGCCGGCGCACCAGCAGTTCCAGCGCGCCGACCTCCTTGCGGGTGAGCCGCAGCTCAGCTCCGGCGACGGTCACGGCGCGCGTCGCCGAGTTCACCTCGACATTCGACTGCCGGAGCACGACGTCGAGCGCGGTTCCCGGGCGCCGCAGCAGGGCGCGCAGCCGGGCGACGAGTTCCTCCACTCTGTAGGGCTTGAGCAGGTAATCGTCGGCGCCGGCGTTCAGCCCGTCGACGATCGCGTTGCAGCCGTCCCGCGCCGTGAGGATCAGCACCGGGCAGGCGTGCCGGCGGCGGATGTCCCTCAGAAGCTCCATCCCGTCCCGGTCGGGCAGCCCGAGGTCGAGCACGACCGCCTCGAAGCGGGACGCCGCGAGCGCGTCCTCGGCCTGGCCGGCCTCGGCGACGCGATCGACTGTGAAGCCGCCGGCGCGCAGGGCGTCGGCCGTCACGGCGGCGAGCCGATCATTGTCCTCGACGAGCAGGATGCGCATCGGCCGTGACTCGAGCCGCTCAGGTCGGAAGCGGGAGACTAGGCTCTGATTATGGTTGCGGTGCGACCAGAACAGGGAGCCCGCGGTCATCGGGAGGCGAATACACGCCGCCCCCAGTAACGCAAAAACCTCGGTTTCGTCACCGAGATGTAAGCCCGGCGTAAGCCTCGCGGCCAAGTCTCCGGCCCGTCACGAGCCGCGCCTCCCGCGCCAGCTCGCTCCCCAAGACGGCGCAGCGGTATGCGGAATCACAGCCGGAGCAGCGGATTGAGCGCGCCGGAAGGCCGCCGCGCCGCGAAGCCGAGCCGACGACTGTCCACGCTGAAGGTCTGCGGCGTCGCGCTCGCCGCATTCGGCGCGGCCGCCGCTCTCGGCGCGGGCATCGGCGGCCTGCTGGCCGGAACGCGCGGCGTCGGCCATGGCGCTCACGTCCAGAACCCTTGGAGCGGCGACTCCGGCCTCATCGCGCCGGGTCAGTCCGACATCGAACGAACCCTCCACTGAGGCGCGCCGCAAGCCGCCTCCGGCGATCCCACCTCCTGCGCAAAGGCCCTGAAGACATGAAGACTTGGTCGAGCAAAACCGGCAGCGCCGCCAGCACGTTGCTTCACTCAGGCTATGCGATCGTTCGGGTGGAGCCTGCCTTCGCCGAGCGGCTGGACGACGTGTTCCGGTCCGCGGAGATCTTCTTTGGGCTGCCGGCGGCCGAGAAGGCTGACTTCGCCCGGCCGGACATCCTCGAGGGCTACCGCACGCTGGGAGCGGAATTCTCCCGGACGGCCGAGCGGCCCGACCTCAACGAGACTTTCGCGATGGTGCTGCGCAATCAAGCGCGGCCGGATCTCGCCGACTGGCCGGCGGCGAACCCGCTGCACCGGGCGCTCAAGGCGGCGGCGCAAGACTATGTCGAGCTCGTCGACGGCGTTCTGGAGAATCTGAGGCGGGCGATCAATCCGGACGGCGATGCCGTCGCGTCGGCCGAGTTCTCCTATTTCCAGCTGAACCATTACCGGCCGCAGCGGGAGCGGCGCGACCTGCTTCAGGACGCGCATGAGGACGGGCACCTGCTGACGGTGGTGACCGCCCGCCAGCCGGGCCTCGAGATCGAGGTCGACAGCGCGTTCGAGGCGGTCTCGCTCGCCGCCGACGAACTGCTGCTCATGCCCGGCGGAATTCTGACGCTGATGACCGGGGGCGCGGTCCAGCCGCTGCTGCACCGGGTCCGCAACGTTCCCGGCGTCGCGGAGCGCTCGTCTTTGATGTTCTTCGTGAACCCGAGTCTGACGAATCCGCCCCGGGCCTGGGCGCCCGCCAGCGACGGATCCTATCCCGACATCGCGCAGGCGACGATCGAGAGCTCGCAGATGTTCGGGCTCGCCTCGATCGCGGTCGTTGCGGAATGATCGGCTCCCGCGCGCTGCGCGGCCAGAGCAGGCCTGCGCTCGCTCCACAATTGCTGCTGAGCTTCGCGCTTGCGCTGCCCTTGGCTGCGCTTTCCATCCGCGTCGCGCCCAAACACGGCTTCACCTCTGCGGCGGCTGCGGTGGAGTTCATCGCGATCGGCGGCGGCCTCTGGGCGGCCTACCTGGCCTGGCGCCGGCGCGGCACGCCGGAACTGAGGCGCGCCTGGATCCAGGCGGCGGTGGGCGCTCTGCTGATCGCCGGGGCGCGCCAGATCGAGGCCCGGCCGTTCGCGCTCGAGGCTTCGGCGCCTGCCGGGTCCTTGGTCTCAGCGGCGCTGTGGATCTGTGCGGGCTACCTGATCTTCGCCTGCGGCCGGCGTTATGCGATGCGCCGGCACGTCGTCGCGGTCATTCAGGCGGCGGTCGCGGTCGAAATCCTTGCGCTGGCGCTGAGCGGTCTTTTGGCCGGCGTCGATCCGGCCGTCGCGCGGCTCCAGGAGGCGTGCGAACTGCTGAGCGTCTTCCTGTTCGTCTCGGGACTCGCGCTCACCCAGTTCGCGCCGCTGAAATCCTATCGCTTCCCGCCTGATGAAGTCGGCAAGCGCGCGCGCCGGCTGCTTTACGATTTCGGGATCGAGGCGCCTCCGCGCTATCCCGCGCCGTACCCGGTCCTGTTCCAGCCCGTGGCCCGTCACCTCTTCATCATCGTGATGATCGCCTGGTTCGCGCCGCAGGCGGCCCGCGCGGCCAGTCGGGCGAGCGGGCGGGGGGTTGGCAGACAGCTGTTCGACATGCTGCGGCTTGGCTTCGTCGAGCGCATCGACGCCAAGAGCTATTATGTCCACGACCTCTACCACGCGCCGGCGCGCGCCAGCGAGACCCTGACGCGCGTCGAGACGAAGAACGGGATCAACAGGGCGCTGCAGCAGCTGAGGGCGAACCGGCCCGGCCCCCGGGACATGAACGACAAGCTCGCCTTCTGGCGCGCCTGCGAAGCCAACGGCGTCGCTTCTGCGCCGATCCTCGCCTGCGTCGAAGGCGGCCGCGTCGAACGGCTGGCGGATCTCGCGCGTTTCGACGGCGATCTGTTCGTGAAGGAGCGCAGCGGTCGCGGCGGACGCTTCACCCTGAACTTCGAGCGCGTCGGACCTTTGCGTTACCGGGACGATCGCGGCTTCGAGATCGGTTTCGAGGATCTGCTCGCGCGCCTTCAGAAAATGTCGGAGGCGCGTCGCCTGATGGTCCAGCCGAAGCTGCGAGATCATCCGGCGATCAGCGCTCTGGCCGACCAGTCCTTGATCGTGTTTCGGGTGATGACCTGCATGGACGCTTATGGCGCGCCGCGCGTCACCCACGGCGTGATGCGGCTGCTGCGGCGCTTCGAGCCGCGCTGGCCGAAGACGCCGGATTCCGACTGGGGCTGCGCGGTCGATGTCGCGACCGGCGCGTTCGGCCTGCTGACGGGCGACGCGCCGGCCACCGCGTCGGTCTGGTTCGAGCGCCATCCGGTGACGGGCGAGCAGGTGGCGGGCCGCGTCCTGCAGGAGTGGGGAGCGATCGCGGAGCTCGCGCTGCGCGCGCATCGCGTGTTCGCGTCGCGCGTGCTCGTCGGCTGGGACATCGCGCTGACGCCGGAGGGGCCCGTCATCCTCGAGGGCAACAGCAATCCCGACTTCTCCTACATCCAGCGCGTCACCAGGACTCCGGTCGGACGCTCGCAGCTCGGCGCGCTGCTGAACGTCCATCTCGACGCGCTGACGGCGCAGCTCCTCGAGAGGATCGTCGCGCGCGATCGCTGACAGTCGAGTCGCGTCGCGGTCGGAAGGCGAAACGGGCAGGATGGATCACGGCGGCGTCCGGCCACGCGGCGGAGCTTGGCGGACGTCCAGTCGGTCGATTCAGGCGAGAGGAAAGCGTCCGGGGAGGCTGGTGGAGCCGAGGGGATTCGAACCCCTGACCTCTGCAGTGCGATTGCAGCGCTCTCCCAACTGAGCTACGGCCCCGCATCCCCGAAGGCGCGCCATTTAGGTTGCCGCCCTGCGGACTGTCAAGCGCCCCGCCGCCGCGGCTTGCCGGCCGGCGCCGCGGCCGTTAATGGTCGCGCCACAGTTTCGTCGCCAAGAGGCCTCCCCGACGCATGCGCGCGATTCTCGACGTCGTCCTGCTCGCCCTGCAGCTTTATGTCTGGCTGCTGATCGCCTCCGCGATCCTGTCCTGGCTGGTCGCCTTCAACGTGGTCAATCCGCGCAACGGCGTCGTCGCAGGCATCTACGACTTCCTGTACCGCATCACGGAGCCTCTGCTGCGGCCGATCCGGAACATGCTGCCTTTTCTTGGCGGTATCGACATATCGCCGGTCATCCTGCTGCTGATCATCTTCCTGATTCAGCGGGTGATCGTGCTCTATCTCTACCCGGCCGTTTTCTGATCCGGCGGCGCTCTCACCGCCCTTCCGTGGCGGACATCACGATCCGCACGAGGTCGGCGGCGTTCTTCGCGCCGAGCTTCTCCATGATGCGGGCGCGATGGACCTCGATGGTGCGCGGGCTGATCCCGAGCCGGCGGCCGGCCTCCTTGTTCGACTGGCCGCCCGCGACGAGGATCAGCACCTCCCGCTCGCGCGGCGTCAGCGCGTCAGCTCCCGGGATCTCGCCCGCGCGGCCGCTTCGCAACGTCGCATCGGCCCGCGCCTCGCTGGCGGCGAGCGCGTTGCGCACCCGCTGAAGCACATCGAGCGGCTCGAACGGCTTCTCGATGAAGTCGAGCGCCCCGTGGCGGATGGCGTCCACCGCCGTCGGGATATCGGCCGAACCGGAGATCATGATCACGGGAGCGGCGGAGCCGCGAGCGTTGAGCTCGCGCAGGACGTCGAGCCCGGACTTGCCCGGCATCAAGACGTCCAGCAGCACGCAGGCGGGCGGATCATGGAAGTCGCGCGCAAGGAAGAGCTCCCCGTCGCCGAAGCTCTCCACGTTAAATCCGTCCGCGTCGAACGCCGCGGTCAGCACGTCTCGAATCGTCTCGTCATCGTCGACGACGCAGACCGTTCCACTCCACGCCACTGAGGGCATCCGCGTCCCCACGCGTTCGACGCCTATACGTGAATTTGCGCATGCAACGTTCAACTAGAGCGCGATCGTGAGCGCTTGCGCAAGATCATCGTTATTCGATCGTTAATTTCAGCGTGACGCTGAGCGCTCGGAAAGCGCCTGTCCGATCTCGGCCAGGATGTTCTCCGCGGCGGCGCGCGGCTCGGCGGCTGCGATAACCGGCCGCGCCACCACCAGAAAGTCGGCGCCTGCGCGGATCGCCTCGGCCGGAGTCGCGACGCGTTTCTGGTCGCCCAGCGCCGCGCCGGCGGGCCGCACGCCGGGCGTGACGGCCAGGAACGGACGCGGCGCGATCCGCCTGACGGCGGCAAGATCCGTGGGCGCGCAGATCACGCCATTCGCGCCGGCCGCCAGGGTCTGCCCGACCCGGCGGGCGACGAGCTCGTCGGGCGTGTCGGAGAACCCGGCTTCGCGCACATCGGCGGCGTCCCAGGACGTCAGCACCGTCACGCCGAGGATTTTCAGGCTGCTGTCGCCCCGGCCCTCGACAGCGGCGCGCAGCGTCTGCGGATAGGCATGGACCGTGAGGAAGGCGGCGCCGAGCCGGGCGACCTGGCGGGTGGCCTTCTCCACCGTTGCGCCGATGTCGTGGAGCTTCATGTCCACGAACACCTTCTTGTCCGACCGCGCGAGCCGTTCGGCGAGCACGAGTCCGCCGGCCATCATCAGCTCGAAGCCGATCTTGTAGATCGCCACGGCGTCGCCGAGGCGGCCGACGATCGACTCGGCTTCCGGAACGGTGGCGACGTCGAGGCCGACGATCAGCCGGTCCCGCGGATCAGCGGCGGCGGGCTCCACGGCAGGGCGCGGCGCGCTCACGCGAGGCGCGCCGCGTGGTCGACGAGCTTCCGGACGACCTCGTCGAGGAAGGCCGCGGTGCGCGGCGCCTTCAGCCCGCCGTCGTCGGAGAACGCTTCCGAGGCGTTGCCGACGGCCACCATGTCGGGCAGCACCAGCGCGCCGAGCCCAAGCTCCATCATGGCGCGCAGCTGCGTCAGGCCACGATAGCCGCCCATCGCGCCGTTCGAGACCGCTCCCAGAGCGAAGACGCGCTGCTTGAAAGCCGGGAGCGGGGGACGGCCCTCGATATTGATCCGCGACATCCAGTCGAACGTGTTCTTCAGCAGCGGGGTGAAGCTTGCGTTGTATTCCGGGCTCGCGACGAACGCGCCCTGTTGCTCGAGGAACAGGTCCACCAGCCGCCGGGCCGGCGCGGGAACGCCGTCGCGGGCCTGAAGGTCGGCGTCGTAGAGCGGAAGCGGGAAGTCGCGCAGCGAGATGTGCGTGACCTCGGCGCCGGCGGCCGCAAGCGACTGCGCCGCAGCGACCGCGAGCTTCTCATTGATGGAGCCGGTTCGGACCGAGCCGGCGAACACGACGATCTTGGGTGCGGCCATTTCTGGGCTCCGTGGCGAGCGGAAGGCGCTCGTCTGCGTCGCGGCCTTCGGTTCAAGCTATCTGGGCGCGGCGGACGGGATAGCCCCGATCAGGCCGGTCGGCTGTAGATCCACACGCGCGCCGGCGGGAGATTGAGCCAGACGCGGGGAGAGCCGACCGCGCTGGTCAGGCCGATCGCCTCGCGCGGGATGGGGGGCGTGAGCCCGTAGGTGAACTGCACGAAGGGCGCGCCGGGACGCGACATCTCAAAACATTGTTCGAGAAGCGCGGCCCTCTGGCGCACTGGCTTGGTCAGAAGAGGGAGGCTGGAGACCGTCGCGGTGAGCGGCTGGTCGATCCGGCCGGCCAGGGTCTCCCGCACCGTGTAGGCGTCGCCCTGAACGATCGTGACGCCTGGGAAGCGGCGCTCGAGCAGCGGCACGAACTCGCGATTGTACTCGATCAGAACAAGGCGCTCAGGCGCGACCCCGCGCTCGATCAGCGCCTCCGTCACAGGTCCGGTGCCGGGTCCGATCTCGAGGACGAGACCCGGCTGCGCCGGATCGACATAGCGGGCCATCATCCGGGCCAGCGCCTTTCCGGAGGGGCTCACGGCGCCGGTGACGAGCGGCTTGTCCAGCCAGGATTTTAGGAATCGCGCCTCGTCGGCGAAGTCGATGCCTTTGCCACGGGCGCCCGGCCGGCGTGGAGTCCGTCTCGCGATCTCGAGCATGAACGCAGGGAGCTCCGATGAGGAGGGCGGCGGGCGCCGGAGCGGCTTCCGGCCGTTTGAGGATGATAGTCGCCACGGCGGCTCGGCAAGCGCCAGAAGGTCACGCTCCGCCAAAAAACTCCTTAACGCGGCTGAAGAAGCCGGTCGACTCGGGATGGTTCGAATCCGAAGCTTCGGCTGCGAACTCTTCAAGCAGCTCCCGCTGGCGGCGCGTCAGCCGCTGCGGGATTTCGACATTCGCCTGAATGTACATGTCGCCGAAATCCTTGGTGCGGAGCACCGGCATGCCCTTGCCCTTCAGGCGGAACTGCATGCCGGATTGGGTGCCCTCGGGGATCTTCACGCGCGTGCGGCCGCCGTCGATCGTCGGCACCTCGAAGGAGCCGCCGAGCGCGGCCGTGGTCATCGCGATCGGCACGCGGCAGTAAAGATCGGCGCCGTCACGCTGGAACAGCGGATGGCTCTCGAGCGACAGGAAGATGTAGAGATCGCCCGCCGGGCCGCCGCGCAGACCGGCCTCGCCTTCGCCGGAGAGACGGATGCGGGTGCCGTCCTCGACCCCGGCCGGGATCGCCACCTCGAGCGTGCGCTCCTTGGTGATCCGGCCGGCCCCGGCGCATTCCTCGCAGGGGTCGTCGATGGTCTCGCCCCGGCCGTGACAGGTCGGGCAGGTGCGCTCCATCAGGAAGAAGCCCTGGCTGGAGCGGATCTTGCCGGCGCCGCCGCAGGTCGGGCACTGCTTCGGCCGGGAGCCGGGCTTCGCGCCGGTGCCCGAACAGGCCTCGCAGGCGACGCTGGTCGGGATGCGGATCTGGGCGGTCTTGCCCGAATAGGCGTCCTCGAGCGTGATCTCCATGTTGTAGCGGAGGTCGGCGCCGCGCTCGCGGCCGCCCGAGGAGCGCCCGCCCCGCGACCGGCCCTCTCCGAAGAAGGACTCGAAGATGTCCGACATGAAGTCGGACATGTCGGCTCCGCGTCCCGGCCCGCCCATTCCGCCCTGCTCGAAGGCCGCATGACCGAAGCGGTCATAGGCGGCGCGCTTCTGCGGATCCTTCAGGCAGTCATAGGCGGCGTTCAGTTCCTTGAAGCGCGCCTCCGCCTCCGCATCCCCGGGATTGCGGTCGGGATGCCAGCGCATCGCGGCCTTGCGGTAGGCGGCCTTAAGCTCGCCGTCGCCCGCCGTGCGCTCGACTTCGAGAACCTCGTAAAAATCGCGTCTGGACATGGGCGTCTTCGGCAGGCGCTCGCTGGCGTTCCGGTGTCGGGATCGAGTGGAACAGAGCGACCCCCGCGCTTCCTAGGAGAAAGCAGCGAGGGTCGCGACCGTATCGTCAGCCTCAGGCCGACTTCTTCTTGTCGTCGACTTCCTCGAAGTCGGCGTCGACGACGTCGTCCTTGGCCTGTTCCGTCGAAGCCGAGGCCTCGGCGCCGGCCTCGCCGGCCTGGCCCTGGGCGTACATGGCCTCGCCAAGCTTCATCGAGGCCTGGGCCAGCGCGTTGGTCTTGGCCTGGATGGACTCGACGTCGTCGCCGGCGATCGCGGTCCGCAGCTCCGCGACGGCGGCCTCGATCGCGGGCTTCTCGCCCGCGGCCTTGTCGCCAAGCTCGCCGAGCGTCTTCTCGGTCGAGTGGATCAGCGCCTCGGCCTGGTTGCGAGCCTCGACGAGAGCGCGACGCTTCTTGTCCTCAGCTGCGTTGGCCTCCGCCTCCTTCACCATCTTCTCGATGTCGGCGTCCGAGAGGCCGCCGCTCGCCTGGATCCGGATCTGCTGCTCCTTGTTCGTCGCCTTGTCCTTGGCGGACACGTTGACGATGCCGTTTGCGTCGATGTCGAACGTCACCTCGATCTGCGGCACGCCGCGCGGCGCCGGCGGAATGCCGACGAGGTCGAACTGGCCGAGGATCTTGTTGTCCGCAGCCATTTCGCGCTCGCCCTGGAAGACGCGGATCGTCACCGCGTTCTGGCCGTCTTCGGCGGTCGAGAAGGTCTGGCTCTTCTTCGTCGGGATCGTGGTGTTGCGGTCGATCAGGCGCGTGAACACGCCGCCGAGCGTCTCGATGCCGAGCGACAGCGGGGTAACGTCGAGCAGCAGCACGTCCTTCACGTCGCCCTGCAGCACGCCCGCCTGGATCGCGGCGCCGATGGCGACGACCTCGTCCGGGTTGACGCCCTTGTGGGGCTCCTTGCCGAAGAACTGCTTCACGACCTCATGCACCTTCGGCATGCGGGTCATGCCGCCGACCAAAACCACCTCGTCGATCTGACCGGCGGAGACGCCGGCGTCCTTGAGCGCCGCTTTGCAGGGCTCGATCGTGCGCTGGATCAGGTCGTCGACCAGGCTCTCGAACTTCGCGCGGGTGAGCTTGAGCGCGAGGTGCTTCGGCCCGGACGCGTCGGCCGTGATGTAAGGCAGGTTGATGTCGGTCTGGCTCGCGGAGGAGAGCTCGATCTTGGCCTTCTCGGCGGCTTCCTTCAGGCGCTGGAGGGCGAGCTTGTCGTTCCTGAGGTCGATGCCCTGCTCGCGCTTGAACTCGTCGGCCAGATAGCCGACCAGCCGCATGTCGAAGTCTTCGCCGCCGAGGAAGGTGTCGCCATTGGTCGACTTCACCTCGAACACGCCGTCGCCGATCTCGAGCACCGACACATCGAACGTGCCGCCGCCGAGGTCGTAGACTGCGATCGTGCCGGAGGATTTCTTGTCGAGGCCATAGGCCAGCGCGGCCGCGGTCGGCTCATTGATGATGCGCAGCACCTCGAGGCCTGCGATCCGGCCGGCGTCCTTGGTCGCCTGACGCTGGCTGTCGTTGAAGTAGGCCGGGACGGTGATCACCGCCTGGTCGACCTTCTGGCCGAGATGCGCCTCGGCCGTCTCCTTCATCTTCTGCAGCGTGAAAGCGGAAATCTGTGAGGGCGAATACGGCTTGCCGTCCGCCTCGACCCAGGCGTCGCCATTGTCGCCCTTGATGATCTTGTACGGGACGAGCTTCTTGTCCTTCTCGACCGTCGGGTCGTCGAAGCGGCGGCCGATCAGCCGCTTGACCGCGAAGAAGGTCCGGTCCGGGTTCGTCACCGCCTGGCGCTTCGCCGGCTGACCGACGAGGCGCTCGCCGCTGTCGGTGAATGCGACGATTGACGGCGTGGTGCGCGCGCCTTCCGAATTCTCGATGACCTTCGGCTGGGCCCCGTCCATGACGGCGACGCAGGAGTTCGTCGTTCCGAGATCGATCCCGATGACCTTGCCCATGACTCTCACTTCCTCATCTTCTTAAGCGGACCGGAACGGCCCCGAAGCGGCCTTGCGGAGGCGGCGGGATCGGCCTCCACAACCCTTCGGTCCCTTGGAAATCCGCGGGTTTCGCGGGTCGGCGGGTATATAAGGATGGCGGTTTCTGGTCGCAAGGCGGGCGATGACGCGGCTGTGAGCGGCGCGCTCGCGGGGCTGCGTCTGCGGCCCGGTTACCTGTCTGCGGAGGCGCAGCGCGATCTGCTCGAGAGCTTGCGGGCGGCGCTCGCGGAGGCGCCGCTGTTCACCCCCGCCATGCCCCGCACCGGCAAGCCGCTCTCGGTGCGGATGAGCAATCTCGGCCCGCTCGGGTGGGTTTCGGATGCGGAAGGCGGCTATCGCTATCAGGCGACCCATCCGGTCACCGGAAGGCCCTGGCCGGCGATCCCGGACATATTGCTGCAGGCGTGGCGCGAGATCGGCGGCTATCCGGCGCCGCCGGAGGCCTGCCTGGTGAACTGGTACGCGCCGGGCGCCCGGATGGGTCTGCATCAGGACCGCGACGAACAGGATTTCGACGCGCCGGTGGTTTCGCTCTCGCTCGGCGACACGGCGCTGTTCCGGATCGGCGGCCTGAAGCGGTCCGACCCGACGCGTTCGTTCCGGCTCGCATCGGGCGACGCGATGGCGCTTGCCGGAGATAGCCGGCTTGCTTTCCACGGCGTCGACCGGATCTATCCCGGCAGCTCGGCGCTGCTGCCGCAGGGCGGCCGCATCAACCTGACGCTGCGGCGCGTCTCGCCGCCCGACTGATCAGGGCGCGACCGTGTCGGCCATCTGGGCGCCCCTCTGTCCCATCGGACGCGGGGCGCCGGTCGTGGTGTCCTCCGCCGTCTGGTGCTCCATCTCGGCGTTCAGTTCGCCGCCCAGCAGCACCACGATGACCGAGATCCAGATCCAGGTCATGAAGCCGATTACGGCGCCGAGCGAACCGTAGGTCTCGTTGTAAGTCGCCATGTTCGCCGCATACCAGGAGAAGCCGGCGGAGGCGGCGATCCAGATGATGGCTGCGACCAGCGAGCCCGGCGCCGCCCACCGCCATTTCGGTCGCGCACGGCTCGGCCCGAAGCGATAGAGCAGGGTCAGCCCGAGCAGCACCGCGCAGAGCAGCAGCGGCCAGCGCCCGAGCGACAGCAGCGTCTCCGCGCGATCGCCGAGGCCGACGAAATCGAGCGCGATCGGCAGCACGACGACAGCGTTGAAGGCGAACAGAAGGAACAGGATCGCGCCAGCCGTGAAGGTCAGCGAGATGAGGTTCAGGCGGATGAAGCTGCGCTTCTCGTGCTCGTCATAGACGACGTTGAGGGCGTCGAAGAGCGCCTTGACCCCCGCATTGGCGCTCCACAGCGCGGCGCCGAGGCCGAACAGGAAGGCGAAGCCGAGCGAGCCGTCGCCCTTGGTGACGATGCGCGTGACCTGATCCCGGATGATGTCCAGCGCTCCCCCGGGGACCACGCCCGCGAAGGACGCGAGGTGATCGTTCAGCGTCGAGAGATCCGCAGTGAGGCCGTAGAGCGAAACCAGCGCGACGATCGCCGGGAAGATCGCCAGCAGAGCATAGAAGGTGACGCCGGCGGCGACCGCCAGGATGCGGTCGTCCGAGATTTCGGCGTACACCCGCGTCAGAACTTCCTTCCAGCCGCGGGCCGGGATTTCCGTCGGCGTACGGGCGTCCTTGCCGCGCGCGTGCTGGCGGCGCGCCTGCGACTCGGCCGCGTCCGGCTCCGGCGCGCGGGGCGACAAGGCCGCCGCCGCGATCACCCCCGCGGCCGCGATCCCGCTCGCCACAAGCAGCACATTGTCGACGATCGCCTCAAGACGACGATCCGGCTGAACTGGTTCTGATTTTCGCACGCGCCACGCCCTGTTAGCAGGGTTCAACGCAGAACTTGCCTTGTCGTTGCCTCAATCTCGCCACGGCGCGATCCGCATCGGCATGCCGCCGCCCGGCCGCAGCGTGACGCGCAGCCGCAGCTCGGGCTCGAAGCCGGCCCGGAGCGACGGCCGCGTCGCGCGCAGCAGCGTCGCCAGGATGAGGACGCCCTCGATCATCGCGAAGCTCATGCCGATGCAGACGCGCGGCCCGGCGCCGAACGGCAGATAGGCGTAGCGGTGACGCGCCTTGACGGCCTCCGGAGCGAACCTCGCCGGATCAAAGACATCCGGCGCCTCCCAAAGCAGTTCGTGCCGATGCACGGCATAGATGGGGATGTAGACCTGCGCGCCGGCGGAAAGCTCCTCTGAGCCGATCCGCACCGGCCGGAGCGCCTCGCGCACCACCACGGCGGCGGGCGGATAGAGCCGCATCGCTTCCTGCAGCACCTGCCGCGTGTAGGCGAGCCCCGCCACATGCTCGGCCGAAAGCGCCGCGCCGCCCGTCACCTGCTCGATCTCCGCCCTGACGCGCTCCGCCGCCTCCGGGCGACGATCCAGCAGGTAGAACGTCCAGGTGAGCGCGAGCGCGGTCGTCTCGTGGCCGGCGGTGATGAAGGTCAGGATGTTGTCCGCGAGATCGCGGTCGCTCATGGCGTGGCCCGTCTCCGGGTCGCGCGCGGCGAGCAGCAGCGCCAGAAGGTCGTCGCGCTCCGCAGGCGCGCGGCGCCGCTTTGCGATCATCGCCACGATCTCGCGGCGCAGGAACCGTCTGGCCCGGTCGCTGCGGAGCCGGCCCGGGTGGGGCAGCCAGCGCGGCAATCGTGCGATCGACATGGCGATCACCCAGCCGAGCGGGTCCAGATAGTCGTTGACCGCCTGTTCGACCCGCTCGGCGTCGATCCCGCCGCCGCCGAGCATCGTCCGCATGATCACGTCGTAGGTGGTCAGCATCATCTCGCGCGCGACGTCGAGCTCCGCGCCGCCGGCCGCCAGCCACCGCTCGCGGGTCGTCTCCGCTGCGGCGATCATCTGGGGCGCGAAGGCGAGGATGCGCTCGTGCCGGAAGATCGGGGATGCGGCGCGACGCTGCCAGCGCCAGTCGGCGCCCTCGGCGGTGAGAAGCGCGTCGCCAAGCGCGGGTCGCAACGCGCGGCGCATCGTATCCGCCTTCTCGAACCCGTCGGCGCGGTCGACGAGGGTCTCGCGGATCAGGTCCGGATCGCAGAAGAACGCCACGTCCCGACCGGCGAAGCGGCGCCGGTACACCCGCTCGCGGTAGACGGCGCGCGGCCAGATCTCGATCGGGTTGCGGACGGCCGTGCGCAGCAGGCGGAAAGCGTCGAGCGGCTCGGAAGGCGGGTCTACGCGGGCGAGGGCAGGGCTCAGCGTCGTCATCCGGTCAGCGTCTCCGGGCGCGAGCGTCGGCGCGCCGCCGCGGTCTCGGGTTCGGCACATATGGTCCGCGCCGCGGCCCCGCCATCGCGGATAGAGCCGCCGGCGCCGGGGAGGGTCGCCGCCGGGTCGCCGCTGATCAACGATTAACGCTTTGCGGTCTCGTCCTATCGGACGCCCGGCGCGGAGCTGGCCGACGAAGATCGCCGCGGTAGCTAATCGCCATCGATCTTCTTCAACGAAGCACCATGGGAGACCTGTTTTGAGGACGTCTTCTGTTCTGAGCGTCGCGGCCGCGCTGCTGGTCGCAGGTCTGGCGTATGGTCCTGCCGGCGCCGCCGAGCCGGGCCGGGCAGCCGCCGCGAGCGTCGGCAGTCCCGGCCAGCCCGGCGCCAGCGCCGCGTCTGAGCGCCTGTTGGGGCCGCTGCAGCTCGTCGACTATCGCCGCGATCGGCGTGTCGAGAGACACCGGCGCGTCTACAGGCATCATCGCGCCTCGCGCTACAGCCTCCGCTACATGCACCGCAAGGGTCGCTGGTGCGGCAAGTGGTATGGCCGCCGCTGCTACTACACGCCGCGCCCGCTCCGGCCGCTTCGCCAGCGCTGACGCCCTCGCCGAAATCCCGGCCGCCTGCGCGCTGAAGCGGCCGCGGCGGCCGGACCGGCGCACCTTGGACATTCCGGCGCCGCGATCGGCGCGTTGGAGCCGCATTGCATGGCCGACGAGTTCCAGTTCGGAATCGAGGAGGAGTATTTCCTCGCGGACGCGGTCACGGGCAGAAGTCCGGACGGGGCCATCGCCGACAGATTCCATGAAGCGGCGAGTCGGTTCGTCAAACCGGCCTCGCATGAGCTGCTCAAGGGCCAGGTCGAGGTGCAGACGGAGCCTGGCGTGAACTTCGACGACGCTTGCGCGGCGCTCCGAGGCATGCGGCGCGAACTGGCCGCCATCGCGCAAGACTGCGGCCTCCTGCTGCTCGCCTCCGGAACGCACCCGCTGGCCCAGGCGCGGGAGCAGGAGACCACGGAGAAGGAGCGCTACAAGCGGCTCGAATCCGAGTTCGGCATCATCGCGCAGCGGGCGATGATCTGCGCCATGCACATCCATGTCGAAGCGCCTGAGCCGGACCGCCGCATCGACCTGATGAACCGGCTGATCCCGTTCATTCCGCTCCTGCTCGCGCTGTCGGTGTCGTCGCCGTTCTGGCAGGGGCGGGAAACCGGCATCAAAGCCTTCCGGCTGACGGCGTTCGCGCAATGGCCGCGCATGGGCGTGCCGGAGATCTTCCGAAGCCAGGAGGAGTACCAGCGCTACATCGACATTCTGGTTGGGGCGGGGATCGTCGAGGACGCCAGCTTCGTCTGGTGGCACATCAGGCTCTCGACGCATTATCCGACGATCGAGCTGCGGGTCTGCGACAGCTGTCCGCGCGTCGAGGATGCGGTCGCGATCGCGGCGCTTTACCAAGCGCTGATGCGCTGCGTCGCCCGTCGTCCAGAGATCAACGCCGACGTCGGTCCCGTCGAGCGCGGAATCTGCGCGCAGAACATCTGGCTCGCCCAGCAGCACGGCGTGGCGGCCCGCCTGATCGACGCCGACGGCCGCGCCAGACCCGTCGCCGAGCAACTCGACGCGATCATCGACATGACGCGGGAGGACGCGGCAGCGCTCGGCTCCGCCGGTTGGATCGCCCGTCTGCCGGAGATCGCGCGGCGCGGCGCGGCGGCCGACCGACAGCTCGCGATCTATGAGGACGCGCGCGCCAGCGAGGGCCGGGAGGAAGCCCTCAGGCGCGTCGTGCGGGCGATTGCGGAGGAGACCGCGCGCTAGGGCGCGGCCGGATCCCGGACGAGCCGGACTCACGGAGGCTGGCGATTTCAGCCGCCCCTGGGACCTGATCCGGAAAAGGTGCGGAACAAGTTACATCGTCGCCTGTTTAGGGAGCCCCCACCCTGGAGCTCTCTCAATGTTCATGCACAACAAGCGACTGCAATACACCGTCCGGGTTTCGGAGCCCAATCCGCAGCTCGCCTGCATGATCATGGAACAGTTCGGCGGCGCGGATGGCGAACTCGCCGCCGCGATGCGCTATTTCACCCAGGGGCTGGGCGAGGATGATCCCGGCCGCCGGGACATGCTGCTCGACATCGCCACCGAGGAGCTGAGCCACCTCGAGGTGGTGGGTTCGATTGTCACCATGCTCAACAAGGGCCTCAAGGCGCAGCTCGCCGAAGGGCAGATGAAAGAGGCCGAGCTCTATCGGATGATCGGCGCTAGCGGGAATTCCGCGAAGGAGTCGATCCTGTTCGGCGGCGCCCCGGCGCTGTGCGATTCGGCCGGCGTGCCGTGGACGGCCGCTTACGTGGATTCGCGTGGCGAGCCGACGGTGGACCTTCGCTCCAACATCGCCGCCGAGGCGCGCGCCAAGATCGTCTACGAGCGGCTCATCAACATCACTGACGACCCGGGCATCAAGGACGCCCTCGGCTTCCTGATGACCCGCGAGGTCGCGCACCAGAAGTCGTTCGAGAAGGCGCTCTACGCGATCGAGAACAACTTCCCCTCCGGCAAGCTCCCGGGGCTCGAGAAATACGCCAGCATGTACGTCAACACGTCCCAGGGCGAAGGCGACGTGAATGGCCCGTGGAACTCGGGAGAGGAATGGGACCGGGTCGACGATCTGGAGCAGGTCATGCCGGCCGATGGCGGCGACGGTCTGGCGACCGTGAAGCTCGACGCCAAGGACAAGAAGGTCGCGGCCAAGATGGCCGAGCGCACGATGTCCGATCCCGCCTCGGACCCGACCACCGGCGCCGATCTCGGCGCTGGCCCAGGCGCGGGCCGCACTAAGAATGGCGACATGGGCGGCGCCGCCAACATCCAGGAAGCCCCGGCCCTCGCGGAAGCCGCCGCCCGCAAGTAGGGCGCGGCGGTACGGCCGAAACAGCATGATGCAGAGGCCCGCTGGTCACCCGGCGGGCCTTTTTTCATTCCGTCATCCAGAGGCGTCGGGAACTGCCGCTGGGGCGGCGGCGTAGGATGGTGCCCGGGGGCGGATTCGAACCACCGACACGCGGATTTTCAGTCCGCTGCTCTACCAACTGAGCTACCCGGGCCAAGGCGGAATGCGCCAGCTGCGCGACCGTCTCGAAGCGGCGTCGCCGCCGGACGGCGAGGCCGCCGCGGCTTATAGGGGGTCGGCCGGAGGGTGTCCAGCGGCTAGCGTGGATCCACGGGCCGCCGCGGCGTCAGTGCGCCGTGTCGTCGCCCGGCTCCGGCTCATCGGGCTCCTGCTCTTCGGCCGGCACGGCGTAGACGCCGCCAAGCCAGCGCGACAGATCGACGTCGGCGCAGCGTTTGGAGCAGAAGGGATGGAACGCCGCGACCGACATCTTCCCGCATATCGGGCACGGCCGGGCGGCGTAATCGCGTTGTTCGCTCATTTCGATTCAGGTCTTTGCCGACCAGCCATCGTGAAGCGGAAAGCCCTCGCCGGCGAGCAGCGTCGCGGTCTCATAGAGCGGCAGCCCGACCACGGCGCCATAGGAGCCGGCGAGCTTGGAGACGAAGCAGCCGGCGAGGCCCTGTATGGCGTAGCCGCCGGCCTTGCCGGTCCACTCGCCGGAGGCGAGATAATTCTCGATCTCCCGCTCCGACAGGCGTTTGAAGCGCAGCCGCGTCTCGACCAGGCGGCTCCTCAGAGCCCCCCTGCGGGTTGCGAGGCAGATCGCGGTGGACACCCGATGCGCGCGTCCCGACAGCAGCCGCAAACAGTCCGCAGCCTCCTCGGGCGTCTCGGCCTTGGGCAGGATGCGGCGCCCGACGGCGACCACCGTGTCAGCCGCCAGGATCAGCGCGCCGGCGAGCGCGGCGTCTTGCGCCGCCAGGCGCGCGCCTTCGCGCGCCTTCTCCTCCGCCAGGCGAAGGGCGAGGCTGCGCGGACGTTCGTTCCGGCGTGGAGTCTCGTCGAGCGACGCGGGCAGCAGCGCGTCCGGACGGACGCCGATCTGCTCCAGCAGAGCGAGCCTGCGGGGGCTTGCCGAGGCGAGGACGAGCTTGGGGCGGTCCTTCATGAGGCGGGCGGTCGGACCGGCGTCTGGACGAAGGCCGAAGCTCCGGCCGTCACTTGAAACGGTAAGTGATGCGGCCCTTGGTCAGGTCGTAGGGCGTCATCTCGACCAGGATCTTGTCGCCGGCCAGCACGCGGATGCGGTTCTTGCGCATCCGGCCGGCCGTGTGGGCGATGATCTCGTGGTCGTTCTCGAGCTTCACCCGGAAGGTTGCGTTCGGCAGAAGCTCGACGACGGTGCCCGGGAACTCGAGCAGCTCTTCTTTCGACATTTGGTCTCGATGGTGAGCGACGCCGAGGGCCCGGCGCCCGGGCGGCCGACGTCAGACATGCGTTAGGATACGGCGTGATACCGGAAACGATGTGGTTTCACAACCGAGCCGCCGCAAGGCCGGCGACCGGACGACTGCAAGCGGGCCGTCACACCCGAGCCTTCTGGGGCGCCCGGAACCGGTCGCGGATTCGGTTGGAGAGCGAGTCCCGCATGGCGCGGTAGGCGTCCAGCACCTGCTCCCGGCTGCCGCCCGCCGCAAGCGTCGGATCGAGCGTCGGCCAGTACTCGACCTCCACAGGCAGCCTGCGGGTGAGCTCGAGCGCCGCGTGATGGGCCTCCGGCGCGAGCGTGACGATCAGGTCGAAGTTGAGGTCTTCGAGGTCCTCGAGCGTGTGCGGCTTGTGCTTGCCGAGCGTGAGCCCGACCTCCTCGAGCGCGGCGTTCACGAACGGGTCCGGCTCGCCGGGCCGGACGCCCGCCGACGCCACATAGAGCGAACGGCCGAAATAGTGTCGCGCCAGCGCCTCCGCGACGGGCGAGCGGATGACGTTCTGCCCGCACATGAAGAGCACCGACTGAGGGCGCCTGCCCTGATCGCCGCCCTCGTCCATGCGAGGTCAGCCCTTCCAGCTCAGGGCGCAGATCAGCGTGAACAGGCGACGGGCAGTGTCGTGGTCGCAGGCGATCTTGCCCTTGAGGCGCTCGCCCAGAACCTGCGCGCCTTCGTCGTGCAGGCCGCGGCGACCCATGTCGATCGCCTCGATCTGCGACGGGCTCGCGGTCTTGATGGCGGTGCGATAGCTCTCGCAGATCAGGAAGTAGTCCTTGAGGATCTTCAGGAACGGCGTGAGCGACAGCAGGTGCGTGACGATCTCCTCGCCGGTCTGGCGCCGGATCTGGAGCGCGAGCTTGCGGTCGAGCAGCCCGATATGGAGCGCGAACGGTCCCTCCGCCTCGATGCCGTTCGGCGCGAACTGATTGTCCTCAACGAGATCGTAGATCGCGACCGCCCGTTCATGCTCCACGTCCGGCGAGGCGCGGCCGATCGATTTCTCGTCGAGCGTGACCGCGACCAGCCTGTGCCTCGGATCGGGTCCCGTCTCCGACATTGCGCGATTCCCCTGCTCAGCCGTCCGGGTTCATGCGGATCGCGACCGATCGCGCATGCGCCTCGAGCCCCTCGGCGCGGCCCAGCGTCACCGCCGCCGGGCCAATCGCGCGCAGCTGCTCCGGACCGCAGCGCAGGATCGAGGTGCGCTTGAGGAAATCCAGGACGCCCAGGCCGGAGGCGAAGCGCGCCGTGCGGGCCGTCGGCAGAACGTGATTTGAACCGCCGACATAGTCGCCGATCGCCTCGGGCGTGTGACCCCCGAGGAAGATCGCGCCGGCGTGCCGGATCGAGGCCGCAAGCGCATCGCCGTTCTCGGCGATGATCTCGAGGTGCTCGGCGGCGATGCGGTTCGCGAGCGGCGCCGCGGCGGCGATATCCTCGACCACGATGATCGCCCCGAAGTCGCGCCAGCTCGCCCCGGCGATGTCCTTGCGGGGCAGCGTAGTGAGCTGGCGCTCGACCGCCGCCTCGACGGCGTCGGCGAGCTCCGGATCGTCGGTGATGAGGATCGACTGCGCGGAGGCGTCGTGCTCGGCCTGCGCCAGAAGGTCGGCGGCGATCCAGTCTGGGTTGCCGGTGTGGTCGGCGACGATCAGCACCTCGGACGGGCCCGCGATCATGTCGATGCCGACCGTTCCGAACACGCGGCGTTTGGCGGCCGCCACATAGGCGTTGCCGGGTCCGACGATCTTGGCGACGGGCCGCACCGTCTCCGTGCCGTAGGCCAGGGCGCCGACCGCCTGCGCGCCGCCGATCCGGAACACCTCGTCGACGCCGGCGAGCTCGGCAGCGGCCAGGACGAGCGGCGACAGCGCCCCGCCCGGCGCCGGCACCACCATCGCGAGCCGCTCGACGCCTGCGACCTTTGCCGGAACGGCGTTCATCAGCACCGAGGACGGGTAGGCTGCGGTGCCGCCCGGCACATAGAGGCCGACGGAGTCGACGGGGGTCCAGCGATGCCCCAGCTCTACGCCGATCGCGTCCACATAGCTCTCGTCCGCCGGCATCTGGCGGCGGTGATGGGCCTCGATGCGGTCGCGCGCCAGCGTCAGCGCGTCGAGCGCCTCCGGGTCGCAGGCCGCGCGGGCGGCGGCGATCTCCTCCGGTTCGACCCGGATGCCGAGGATCGATAGGTCGACCCGGTCGAACCGGTGCGAGAGGTCGATCAGCGCCATGTCGCCGCGCGTCTTCACGTCGGCCAGGATTGCCGCGACGGCATGGTCCACGTCTTCCGAGACCTCGCGCTTCGTCGAGAGCAGAGCGTCAAATCGCGCCGCGAAATCTTCGGCGGCGGCAGTCAGGCGAAGCGCCATGTCGGATCAGGCCTCGTCGGCTTCGTGGAGAGGAGGGGCTTTGGCCGCCCAGACCGGGCCGAGATCAGCGACCTGCCCCTCGATGCATTCGACCTCGAGGCGCAGGCATGCTCCGCCTGAAAACAGCAGATCAATGGCCCCCGAGGGTGCGTCTCCTGGGTCGAATGCGATCGTCAGCAGGTTCAGGACGGCCTCTGGATTGGAACGATCGACGCCTTTCGCCCGCACGCGCGTGACCCGGTCGAAATGCGCAGCGGTGCGACGGCGGCGGATCTCGCCCGCCACGCGGCGGTCGGCGCGGTTGCCGACCATCGCGAGCCGCTGCTCGCCCGGGAGATAGACCAGATCGCCGATCTTCAGCACGAAGTCCTGAAGGTGCGCCGCCAGCACTTCGAGATCCTCGGCGTCGAGTGCGACAAGCTTGAGGGGCGCGTCGGCGGGATCGGACATCGGCTCGCACGGGCTGGCTCGACCGGAGCGGCCGAGTGCGGAGAGTTAGCGGGGCCGGGGGGGCCGGGCAAGCCGCGCGCCGCCGGCCGCTGCTCGAGACCGCGGGCGCGTCATCGCCTTCCGGACAATTGTGCCTCGCGCGGGATAAGGCTAAGGCCGTGCGCGTCTTCCGGAAATCTGTCGAAAGTCGATCGCCCGTGTCAGCGCACGCCACCGCCGCCCCGGCGAACTCTCCCGGTCGCGTCCTGTTCGCCAGCCTCGTCGGCACGACGATCGAGTTCTTCGACTTCTACATCTACGCCACCGCGGCCGTGCTGGTGTTCCCGAAGCTGTTCTTTCCCGGCAGCGACCCGACCTCCGCCGTTCTGCAGTCTTTCGCGACTTTTGCGATCGCCTTCCTGGCGCGTCCGATCGGGGCGGTGCTGTTCGGGCATTTCGGCGATCGGGTCGGGCGCAAGGCGACGCTCGTGGCGGCGCTGATGACGATGGGGCTCTCGACCGTCGCGATCGGGTTGCTGCCGACCTACGCGTCGATCGGCGTCGCGGCGCCGCTGCTGCTCGCCCTGTTCCGGCTCGGCCAGGGCCTCGGGCTCGGCGGCGAATGGGGCGGAGCGGTGCTGCTCGCGACCGAGAACGCGCCTCCGGGCAAGGAGGCCTGGTATGGCATGTTTCCCCAGCTCGGCGCCCCGATCGGCTTCATCTGCTCCGCCGGCAGCTTCCTCATCCTGAGCGAGCTGCTGTCGGACGAGCAGTTCTTCTCCTATGGCTGGCGCATCCCGTTCGTGGCGAGCGCGCTGCTGGTGATGGTCGGCCTCTACGTCCGGCTCAAGATCACCGAGACGCCTGCGTTCCGGAAGGCGCTCGAGCGGCACGAGCGGGTCCGGGTGCCGATGCTGACGGTCGTCACGGAGCACACTTCGGCGCTCGTTCTCGGCACGGTCGCCGCGATCGCGACCTTCGTGATCTTCTACCTGATGACGGTTTTTGCGCTGAGCTGGGGCACCAGCGTGCTCGGCTACGCCAAGAACCAGTTCCTGCCGCTGCAGATGATCGGGGTGGTGTTCTTCGGCCTCACCATCCCGGTCGCGGCCAGGATCGCCGACCGGATCGGAACTGAGCGGGCGCTGATCGGCGCGAGCGTGGCGATCTTCGCGTTCGGGTTCCTGTTCGAGCCGCTGTTCGGCTCGGGCGGGGCGGCCGGGGTGCTGCTCTTTCTGTCGATCGGCCTTGGCCTGATGGGCTTCACTTACGGGCCGCTCAGCGCCGCGCTGTCGGAGCTGTTTCCGACGGCGGTGCGCTACACCGGCGCGTCCCTCGCCTTCACGCTCGCCGGGATTCTGGGCGCTTCGCCCGCGCCCTATGTGGCGACCTATCTGGCGAGCGCCCACGGGCTGGCGGCTGTCGGCTACTACATGTCCGCGATGGCGGCGCTGAGCGCTTTCGCCTTCTGGCTCGTCGGCCGCCGACGGACATTCCGGCTCGCCGCCGGACGCGCCTGAACGCCAAGGCGCCTCGCTCGTCATTCGGCGCGGGCGGGCGGCGTCTTCGGCTCGAACGGGCAGAGGTCGTTGATCAGGCAGGCCGGGCAATCCGGCTTCCGCGCCTTGCAGACGTACCGGCCGTGCAGGATCAGCCAGTGATGCGCGTGGCGCCGGTAGCGCGCCGGCACGGTCTTCTCCAGCCCGAGCTCGACCTCGAGAGGCGTCTTGCCGGGCGCGAGCCGGGTGCGGTTGCCGACCCGGAACAGATGGGTGTCGACCGCGATGGTGGGCTCCCCGAAAGCTGTGTTGAGCACCACGTTCGCAGTTTTGCGTCCGACGCCCGGCAGCAACTCCAGCGCCTCGCGCGAGGGCGGTACCGCGCCGCCATGCTCGGCGATCAGCTTCTCCGACAGTGCGACGACGTTCTTCGCCTTGTTGCGGTAGAGGCCGATCGTCCGGATCAGCTCGCGCACCCGTTCCTCGCCGAGCGCGACCATCTTCTCCGGCGTCGGAGCCTCCGCGAACAGTCTTCGCGTCGCCTTGTTCACGCCGGCGTCGGCCGCCTGCGCGGACAGCACGACCGCGACAAGCAGGGTGTAGGGATCGACATGCTCGAGCTCGCCCCTGGGCTCGGGATCGCGCGCCTCGAAGCGGCGAAAGATTTCCTCGACCGTCGCGGGCGGCAGGCGTCTGGGACGCCCGGCTTTCTTTCCTCTGACTGCTGTCGGCTTTTTCGGCGGAGAGGACTGACGCTCTGGCATCGCAGACCTATACTTGGCTCATGAGCCGGGACGCCAGTCGCCCAGACCCTGAGAGCGAGGTCTTCGCCGCGGTGATCACTCCGCACCGCTCGCTGGGGCGGCGCGGCTTCGTCATCGTGATGGCGGCGTTCGCGCTGCTCTCGACCGCGCTCAGCGTGCCGTTCTACCTGATGGGCGCGTGGCCGGTCGTGGGCTTCTTCGGCCTCGATGTGCTGGCGCTGTGGATCGCGTTCCGGCTGAACTTCGCCGCGGCGCGGGCCTGCGAGCAGGTGGCGCTGAGTTACGTCGAGCTGCTGATCCGCCGCATCCCGCACCGCGGCCGGCCGGCCGAGTGGCGCTTCAACCCGCGTTGGGTCCGGCTCGAGACCGAGACTGACGAGGATTTCGGGATGATGCGGCTTGCGGTCGCGCAGCGCGGCGAGCGGCTCGACATCGCAGGCGCGCTCTCGCCGCATGAGCGGGCCGAGTTCGCGGAAGCGTTCGGGCGCGCCCTTGCGAGCGCGAAGGCCGGACCGCGGACGGACGGCTGAAGCGAGGAAGAGATTCCGGAACGGATCGCCGCCCCGCGCGTTTTTACGTGGCGACGGCGCGTAATCGGGAGCGAGCCGACGTTTCCCACCCAACCCCGAATAGTTCTCGCCGCAAAGGATGACGAGAAATGGAAGGGCCCCTCATCGGCATTCTGATCACCATTCTGGTGATCTTCTTGGTTCTCTACCTCATCGGGATGCTGCCGATCGACGGCCGGGCGAAGCAGATCATCCGGATCATCGTCATCATCATCGGCATCATTTCGCTGCTGAAGTATCTCGCGGTGTTCTGATCGCGAGCCGCTCGGCGGCAAAGTCAGGCGCGCCCCCTCGCAAGCCGAGGGCGGCGCGCTTCGTTCGTCCACCAGAACTCCTCCCAGCGCAGCGCGTCGCCGACGATCAGGTCGAGGTCGGCGCGTTTTGGGCGCCATCCCAGCGTCTTCCGGATCAGGCTGGCGTCCGCGACCGAGACATAAGGGTCGCCGTCCCGCCGCGGCTTCTCGGCGACCGGGAAATCCGTCTCCGAGACCCGGCGAACCGCCTCGATGACCTCCCGGACCGAATAGCCCCAGCCATAGCCGCAGTTGAGCGTCTGGCTCTCCCCGCAGTCGCGCAGATGCCGCAGCGCCGCGACATGCGCCTCGGCGAGATCCGACACATGGATGTAGTCCCGCACCCCGGTGCCGTCGGGCGTCGGCAGATCGGTCCCGAAGATCGACAGGCCCTCGTTGAGGCCGAGCGCCGCCCGCGTGGCGAGCGTGATCAGGTTCGACGCGCCCGGCGAGCGCTGTCCCGTCCGCAGCCGGTGATCCGCGCCCGCGACGTTGAAGTAGCGCAGCACGACATAAGCGAGATCATGCGCCGCCGCGCCGTCGCGCAGGATGCGCTCGGACATGAGCTTGGACGCGCCGTAGGGCGATGCCGGATCGGTCGGCGCGGTCTCTGATGTCGGGGTCGGCGGCGCAAGGCCGTAGACCGCGGCGGTCGACGAGAAGATGACGCGCCGCACGCCCGCCGCCGTGAGCGCTTCGAGCAAGGCCGACGTCTTTGCGGTGTTGGCCGCGTAGTAGCCGAACGGGTCCCGCACCGATTCCGGCGCGGAGATGCGGGCGGCGAAATGCACGACGGCGTCCACGCTGTGGGCGGCCGCGGTTTTCATCACGAGCGCCCGATCCGCGACGTCGCCGACCACCAGCGGCACGTCGGCCGGCACCGCTTCGCGAAACCCCGTCGAGAGATCGTCCAGCACCACGATGGGTTCGCCGGCGTCGCGCAGCGCCAGGACCATGTGCGAGCCGATATAGCCGGCGCCGCCGGTGATGAGCACCGTCATGTCGTCACCCCCGCGGGCCGAGCCGCCATTCCGCCGGACGATACGGGGCCCGCCTTTCCATTTGCTTGCAGTGATCGAGGAATCTCAGGGGGTTTGAACGTTTTGACGACGATATGACCGCCGCCGCTAACGATTGATTCAGGATGTCCGCGCTAGCGTCCCGTGAGGTTCGTGACGCCGAGGAGCGCAGGGCGGATGCCACACGCCAACTGGCCCGGCGCCGGCGGGTCTGACGATCGCTGGTGGCGGGGCTTGGCGGCCAGGTCGACGCTCGCCCTGGGAGCCGCGCTGGCGACGCTCGCGGCTGTGGTCATCATCACAGGCGGGCTCTACGTCCGCGGCGCTGCGATCGCCTCGACCGAGCGCGACCTCGCGGCTGCGGCCCAGCGCCTTGCAGCCGCCATCGGGCAGGATGTGACGCCCGCGCGGTTCGATCAGCTCAGCGAAGCCGCAGCGCTCGATTATGCCTATGTGCTCGGCCCTGCTGGCGAGGTTCTTGTGGGCGCCCGCCCGTCCTCGGCGCCGGCGCCATCTCCGGACCTACGCTCCGACGCCGGGCGCGATGGCGCGGCGGCGCTGACAGTGGAGCGTGGGTTCGCCGGCGCGGCGGTGCGCGCCGCGCTCTCCGACGGCAGCGCCGTCACGGTCCATGTCGGGCGCTCGCTCCACGACGCCGAGGCCGCCATGCGCGGCATGATCGCCCGCGCGTCGCTTGCGGCGCTTGCGCTGCTCGCCCTCATTCTCCCGATTTCAGCCTTGTTGATCGACCGGGTCGCGGCCCCGCTGCGCGCGCTGACCCGGGCGGTCACGCGGCCCGGCGCGGCCGAGGACGAGGTGCGGCGCGCCGGCGGCCGGCGGGACGAGATCGGGGCGCTCGCGCGCGCCCATCTGTCGATCGCCCGCAATCTCGCCGAGAGCGCCGACGCGCTGCACCGGCTGACCTTCGACGATCCGCTGACTCGCCTGCCGAACCGCGGCAGCCTGACGAGCCGGCTTACGGCGGCGCTGCAGGTCGGCCGCAAGCTCGCCTTGCTCAGGGTGGAGGTCGTCGGTCTCGCCCGCGTGGCCGCCGGCCTTGGCCAGCAGCATGGCGACGACGCGATCCTCGGGGCCGCCGACCGGCTCAGGATGGCCTCCGCCGATTGGGCGCGCACGGGGCAGGCCCCGGCCGGAGCGGACGCGTCGGTGTTCCTCGCCCGCATCTCTGATTCCGGCTTCGCAATGCTGGCGCTCGGCGCAGACGGCGAGTCCGCCGAGCAGCTTGCGCGGCGCGCCGTCGCCGCCTTCGAGACGCCCATGCCGGTCGGCGACCATTTCGTCACGCTCAGCCTCGCGATCGGGGTCGCGATCGGTCCCGACGATGGCGACGAGGCCGACGGGCTGCTCCGCAGCGCCTCCGCCGCGCTGTCGGCGGCGCGCTCGGCCGGGCCACAAAGCGTCCGCACGGCGGACGCCGGGCTCAACCAGCTCGCCTATGGCCGGCTTCGGCTGGAGGAGGATTTGCGCCGCGCGCTCGACAACAACGAACTCGAGGTGCATTTCCAGCCTCAGATCGCGCTGAAGCCGGGGGTCGTCTCCGGGGCGGAAGCGCTTGTCCGGTGGCGGCATCCGATCAGGGGTCTCGTGCCTCCGATTGAGTTCGTCACGCTCGCCGAGGAGTGCGGCCTGGTCGAACAGCTCGGGCGCTTCGTGCTCGCCGAGGCGAGCCGGGTCTGCGCCGGCTGGACCACCCGGGGCATGTCGCTGCGGGTCGCGGTCAACGTCTCGACCCTGCAGTTTCGCAACCCGCGCTTCGGCGAGAGCGCCCTCGAGATCATCCGCGCCGCCGGCGCCGATCCCTCCCGCATCGAGCTCGAGATCACCGAGAGCGCAGCGATGGGCGACCCTGAACACGCCGCGCGCGAGCTGGCGCCGCTCAAGGCGGCCGGGGTGCGGATCGCGATCGACGATTTCGGAACCGGCTATTCGAACCTCGCGACCCTGACCCAGCTGCCCTTCGACGTTCTGAAGATCGATCGCGCTTTCGTGCTCGACGCGCTGAACGCGCCCGCGGCGCGCGTCGTGGTCGGCACCGTCATCGGCATGGCGGACAATCTGGGGGTCGAAACGGTCGCCGAAGGCGTCGAGACCGAGGAGCAGCTCGACTTCGTCATCAGCCACGGCTGCACCTACGCCCAAGGCTATCTGTTCGGGCGCCCGATGGCGGCGGACGCCTTCGAGGCCTGGTACGCGAACCGCCTCGTGTCGGAGCTCCGGGCGCTCGCGGAGCGCGGGGCGCCGGAGCTGTCCGGCTCTCCAGGCTGGGGCGTCGGCGCTCTGATGGCCGGCTGAGCGCCAGGCCTCATTGAGGCGCCGCGCCGAAGCGTCTAGAACGCCGCCGGCCACATAGCCCGAGCGAGCTCATGACCGTCAGCGCCCCCGATCCGCACGACACCGCGCGCATCCTCGTCGAGGCGCTGCCTTATATGCAGCGTTATGACGCCGCGACCGTGGTGGTGAAATATGGCGGCAACGCCATGGGCGACGCCGACGCCGCGCGCTGGTTCGCGCAGGACGTCGCGATCCTCAAGGAGGTCGGCATCAACCCGGTCGTGGTCCATGGCGGCGGGCCGCAGATCGGCAGGATGCTGGACCGGCTCGGCATCAAGAGCGAGTTCAAGGCCGGCCTGCGGGTGACCGACAAGGCCACGGTCGAGATCGTCGAGATGATCCTCGCCGGCTCGATTAACAAGCAGATCGTGGCGTCGATCAACGCCGAGGGCGGCCGCGCCATCGGTCTCTCGGGCAAGGATGGCGGCATGGTCGCGGCGCGCAAGGTGAGCCGCACGATCATCAATCCCGACACCCGCGCCGAGGAGGTGGTGGATCTCGGCTTTGTGGGCGAGCCCGAACGGGTCGACCGCGCCGTGCTGGACTGGGTGATCGCGTCCGACTTCATCCCCGTCGTCGCGCCGGTCGCGACGGCCGTCGACGGTCCGCAGACCTACAACGTCAACGCCGACACCTTTGCGGGCGCGATCGCAGGCGCGGTGAAGGCGAAGCGCCTGTTGATGCTGACGGACGTGCCGGGCGTGCTCGACCGTGACAAGAACCTGATCCAGGAGCTCTCGGTTGAGGAGGCCCGGCGGCTGATCGCCGACGGCACCATCTCGGGCGGCATGATCCCGAAGGTCGAGACCTGCATCTACGCCGTGGAGCGCGGCGTCGAGGGCGTCGTTATCCTGGACGGCAAGACGCCGCACGCCGTTCTGATCGAGCTGCTGACGCCGGGCGGCGCCGGCACGCTCGTCACCCGCTGACCACGGCCGTGGCGGTCGTCCCGTTCAAGCGGCCGGAGACGGCGAGCGCGAAGCCCCGGCGTCGCTCGCTCGGCGAATTTGCGACCGCGATGACGGGCGTCGGGCTCACGCTGTTCCTGCTGCCCTCGCTCTGGTCGGGCGTGCCCCAGAACCTGCTCGCCGTCGTGCATCTGCTGGTCGCGGTGGTTTATTTCCAGCAGGGGCCGAGGATCGTCGCGGGCGTCTGGATCGCGGCCTCGCTGGTCCTGCTGGCGCTCACCGGAGCTCCGTCGCCGGTGAGCTACGCGCTCGCGGTCGCCATGGGATATGCCGATCTCGCGCTCCGCTGAGCCGCCCGGGCGGGTCCTGCGGCCCTAGAAAAGCCGCGGCGTCGCGACAACATGTTCGTCATACAGCGCGCTCAGACTGTAGGGACGGACATCGCCGAAAGACGCCACCCATTCATGAACCGCATTCCCGATCCGCAGTCCTTCGCCGCTCTTAAAGAGCACGCGCTCCAGGCCGAGGCGAAGGGTTTCGACCATGTCGACACCTGGGTGTTCGATCTCGACAACACCCTCTATCCCGCCTCGTCGCGGCTGTTCGACCAGATCGACGCGAAGATCACCGCCTATATCGCGCATCGCTACGACATCGACGGCCTCTCGGCCCGCGCGCTGCAGAAGCACTATTACCGCAAGCACGGCACCACGCTGCGCGGCCTGATGGCCGAGGAGGGGCTCGACCCGGCCGACTTCCTCGCCTTCGTGCATGACATCGACCATTCGGTGCTGGTCCCCGCGCCGGACCTCGCCGCCGGCATCGCGCGGCTGCCGGGCCGGCGCTTCGTCCTCACCAACGGCTCGCGCCGCCACGCCGAGAACGTCGTGGCGCGGCTCGGGGTCGGAGACCTCTTCGAGGACGTCTTCGACATCGCGGCCGCAGGCTTCGTGCCGAAGCCCGAGCAGGCGGCCTATGACGCCTTCCTGAAGCTCCACGGCGTCGCGCCCGAAAGGGCCGCGATGTTCGAGGACCTGTCGAAGAACCTCGTGGTGCCGCACACGCTGGGGATGCGCACCGTGCTGGTCACCCCCAAGGGCGGCGAGCCCGAAGGGCTTGAGCGGCTGACCTCATTCGACGACGCGCTGCCGGCGCCTCATGTCGACCACATGACCGACGATCTTCCGGGGTTTCTCGCCGCGCTCGCGATCGTCGCCGCCGACTGAGCCTCAACGGCCGGCGGCCTCCGCCGCGCTCCGCACGCTCACAAGCGTCGCGGCCGGAGAGATCGCCTCCGGATCCAGCCGGACATGCACCAGCGCCGGACCGCCGCAGGCGCGCGCCGCCGCGAAGGCCTCGGCGAAAGCGCCGCGCGTCGCGACCGTAAACCCCTCCGCTCCGTGAGCCCGCGCCAGCGCCGCGAAGTCGGGGTTGCGGAGCGCGGTGGCGAAGGGGCGGCCGGGGAACTCCCGCTCCTGATGCATCCGGATCGTGCCGTACTGGCCGTTGTCGACCACGACGACGGTGAGCGCGAGCTCATGCTGGACGGCGGTGGCAAGCTCCTGGCCGGTCATCATGAAGCAGCCGTCGCCTGCGACCGCCACGACCTCGCGCTCGGGAAACAGCCGCTTGGCGGCGATCGCGGCCGGAAGGCCGTAGCCCATCGAGCCGGAGGCCGGCGCGGCCTGCGTCCCGTAGCGCGTGAAGCGCCGAAAACGGTGTATCCAGGCCGCATAGTTGCCGGCCCCATTCGCAACGATCGCGTCCGGGGGCAACGCGTTCAGCGCCGCCATGACCTCCGCCATCTGAACCGCGCCTGGATGGGGCGGAACACGGCCGGACCATTCGAGATAATCCGCGTGAGCGATTGAAGCCCTGTCGGCCCAGCGGATCGTCTGCGGCGGCTGCACCCCCTCGAGCGCCGCCGCGAAGGCGATCGGAGAGGCGTTGATGGCGAGCGCCGGTTGATAGACCCGCCCGAGCTCTTCCGGGTCGGGATGGACGTGGACCAGCGTTTGCCGCGGGGAGGGCGCGTCGAGAAGTTCGTAGGACTGGCTCGGAGCCTCGCCGAGCCGGCCTCCGATCAGCAGAACAAGGTCCGCCTCGCGCACCCGCGCCAGAAGCTTCGGATTGGGCGCGATGCCGAGATCGCCCGCGAAGCAGGGGTGATCGGCCGGAAACAGCATCTGCCGCCGGAAGGTCACGGCCGTCGGCAGGCGGAAGCGTTCGGCGAACCGCGCGAGGCCCGCCACCGCGGCCGCCGACCATCGCGAGCCTCCAACCAGCGCGATCGGCCGCTCCGCCGCCCAGAGCATCTTCTGCAGCCGCGCCATGTCGGCGAGTCCCGGCCACGTCTCGGCAGGCTCGACTGGGGGCGCGTCGGCGACCGCCGCGGCCTCCGCCAGCATGTCCTCGGGCAGGCCGAGCGCCACCGGCCCTGGACGCCCCTGGCAGGCCGTGCGGATCGCGCGTGCGAGAAATTCCGGAATGCGCGCGGGATCATCGATCTCGACGGCCCATTTCGTCATGGAGCCGAAGACGGCGCGGACGTCGAGCTCCTGGAACGCCTCCCGGTGCCGGAAGCGGCGCGCGACCTGCCCGACGAACAGGATGAGCGGCGTGGAGTCCTGGCTCGCGACATGGACGCCGCTGACGGCGTTCGCCGCGCCGGGTCCGCGGGTGACGAAGCACAGACCCGGGCGGCCCGTCAGCCGTCCCGCCGCGTCGGCCATCATGGCTGCGCCGCCCTCGTGCCGGCAGACCACGAAGTCGAAGCTCCGCGCCCGCATCGCTTCCAGCGCCGCGAGATAGCTTTCGCCCGGCACGCCGAAGCCGGTCGTCAGGCCGTTCGCCATGAGGGCGTCGACCAGGATCTCGGCGCCGGTGCGAAACCCCGCCATGACCTCAGCCGTATTTGTCGGCCGCGATCGTCACCGGCACGCGTCCGAGGATGAACCTCAGCAGCCTGCGCGGCAGAAGCCGGCCGACCCGGATCGCCGCCACCATCTGCCATGGGAAGGCGATCAGCTCATGGCCCCGCGCGAGCCGCCGGCGGATCAGCGCCGCCGCCGCGTCCGCCGACATCTCGAACGGCTTGGGGCCGAGATATCGCGCGCTCATGTCGCTCGTGACGAATCCGGGGCACACGACGCTGACGCCAACGCCGTCGCGCGCCAGGAATTCAGCGAGCGCTTCGCCCCAAACCAGGATGCCGGCCTTCGAGGCCGAATAGGCTGCCGTGTCGCCGATCGGCTGCAGCGCCGCGAGCGAGCTCATCAGCACGATTTGGCCGCGCCTGCGCGCCCGCATCGGTTCGATCAGCGGGGTCGCGGTCGCGACCGCGCCTTCGAGGTTCACGCGGATCTGGCGGCGCGCGCTCTCGAAGGTCTCCATGCGCCGGCCGTCCTGCAGCCCGCCGGACACGCCCGCGTTCGCGATCAGCAGGTCGACCGGGTAGAGGGCGTCGAACGCCAGCAGGGCCCGGGCGAGCGCCTCGGAGTCGACGACGTCGACCGCAGCGGTCTCGACCGCAGCGCCTCGGGCGCGACATTCCGCGGCGGTTCCAGCGAGCCGCTCCGCGTCCCTGCCGATCAGCAACAGGGTGACGCCCGGAGCGGCGTAGACGCGCGCCAGCGCCGCCCCGATCCCGCGGCCGCCTCCCGTGACGACGACAGATTGCGGCGAGGTCTGCGTCACTCGCCCGGAACCGGCGATCCAGCTTCGTGGAAGGCGCCTTCTCGCGTCCAGCCGAGCGCCACCGCCTGCGCGGCGGCGGGGCCGACGAGCCGCGCCATGGCGTTCGCGACAGCGACCTCGATCGCCTCCTGCGAGTAGAACCCGCCATTGATCTGCGTTCGCGCGGTTACGACCTTGCGGAACGCCGCCGTGAACTCCGGATCCGGCGAGGTCGGCTCGCGCCAGAAGCTCTCCAGCGTGCCCTGATGGGTGAGGCCGGGAAGGTCATAGATCGCCTGTCCGAGCGCGATGGTCGGCCGCCCGCGCTCGATCGCGAGCGTTCCCATCGTGCTGTTCACCACGACCACGCCCGCGGCGCCGTCGATCAGCCGCGGATTGTGGCCGCCATCCATATAGACGAGGCGCTCGCCGAGCCCGGTGCGCTGCGCCGTGATGTGCGTCGCGCGGCGGCGGTTGACGAGGCCGTTGTCGAGCGGGTGAAGCTTGACGACCAGATGCGCGTCGGGCGTGGCGTGCGCGGCGAAAGAGCGGGCGACGAAGTCGACGACCTCGGTCATGGCGCTGAACGGCGAGTGCAGGCGGATTTGGTAGTCGCTGTCGAGCTGCAGCGGCAGAACGAAGTAGCGGCGTCCCTTGGCGGCGAGCGCGCCCTGCGTGGCGGCGGCGCGCCGCGCTTCGGCCTTGCGCCGGACCAGCCGCCCGATCCAGCCGGCGTATTCCACCAGCGGGTGGTTTGGCCGGTAGCGTCGGTAGCCCGGATACAGATAGGGAAAGCCCATATTGGCGCTGTTGTAGACGACGTCCCAGAACGAGCGCGTCGGCATGCTGCCCTGAATGGGATGCGGCCTCGGGGTTTCGGGGAGTTCGGCGGCCAGCCGGCGGATCGTCTCGGGATCACGCGGCAGGCTCGAGAAGCCGTTCACGCCCCCGGCCTCCATCGTGATCCAGTGCGGGCGGAAATAGCCTTCCTCGAAGACGTGGACGTCGACGCCGCGGAGCTGCGCGGTCGCGATCGCGACGCGATGATAGGGCCGCCCGTCTCCGAACAGCACGAGATCGGTGACGCCGCGCGCGTCCATGAAGCCGGACAGAAAGCCGCGCCATCCCTCGAACCGGCCGCGATAGTCGACCGAGCCGGGCATCCCCCAGAACAGCCTATCGCCGAGATTGAGGTTGATCCGCTCGACCCCGTAGCCCTGACGCTTCAGGGCCTTGCCGAGACGCTTGAAGAACGGGGAAGCGAGCCCCTGCAGGAACAGGAACGTGCGCTGGGGCCGCGTCCGAACGTCGTTCCCGCCGTCGATCATCGGTCGCCTGCCCGGAGCGTTCGCGAAAGACGCCGCGCCCCGTCCTTATCCTTACCCCACGTCCAGCGTTTCTCTCGCAGTTGCGAAGGCGCCGCGCATGGTTCGGCGGCGGGGTGAACCTCGTATTGCCCGTTGCAACGCCGGCGGCGGACCGTTAGCGCTGAACGAACATCAGAAGCCAGAGAGACGTCGGACTCGCATTTGAACCACACGACGGGCAGAGTGGCAATCATCTCCAAGCGCTTGCGGGAAAAGCCCCAAGACGTCGAGGCGGTGGCGGGTCTGCGAGCCTGTCGTTCAGGCGCCATGCGGCAGGCGGTCTCTGCGGTCGCGACCGCGGGAGAAGATTCGCTGTCCGGCCGCGCGAGGGCCTTCGCAGGTGCGAAAAATCTAGCCCTGATAACGCTATGGCCTGCGCCGATCAGCCTGTCTGCGCTTGATCGCGCAGGGCGCCCGCTGGGCTATGTGGTGGATGGGGTCGCGCCCGTCCCGCGCCCGCCAGAGGATCGGGTTCTGGTCGACGCCGCAGTCGCCGACCTGCTCGCCGTCGCGCCGCCGGGCGAACTCCGCCTCGCCGCCGACTTCGACCCTGACGATCCGCGCCTGGTGTGGCTCGATCCCTATGATCGCAAGCGCATCCCGCTTGCGCGCGCGCTCGAGATCGCAGGCGACATTCTCCGCCACCGCGCAAAGACCGCCCGGCGATCCTTCGTGGTCGGCGTGACGCGCTGGAAGCGGCCCGCGGTCCGGGCTTTTCTCGATGGCCCGAACGGACCTCCGGTCTTCCTCCGCGACCCCGAAACGGCCGCGTCGCAGGCTCGCGCAGGCTTCGGCCGGGTCGTGACATGGGCGTCGCGCGACGCCGCGGCGGCCGAGCGCGCGGCCCGGCGCGCCGGCGCGCCGCTGGCGCGGCTCGAGGACGGATTCTTGCGCTCGGTCGGGCTCGGGGCAGCGTTCGTCGAAGCCGTCTCGCTCGTGCTGGACGACGCCGGCATCTATTACGATCCCTCGGCTCCGAGCGACCTCGAGACGCTGCTGCGCGAGGCCGAGATCGCGCCGGAGCTTGCGGCGCGCGCCGCCGCCCTGCGCCGCCGGCTCGTGGCGGAGAACGTCACGAAATACAATGTCGGCCGCGACGCCGCCCGCGTCGTGCCGGAGGGCCGCGTCGGCGTGCTCGTGCCGGGACAGGTCGAGGACGACGCCTCGATCATTCGCGGCGCCGGCGCGGTGCGCACCAACCGGGACCTGCTCGCCTCAGTTCGCCGCCGACGCCCGGACGCCTTCATCGTCTACAAGCCCCATCCCGACGTCGTCGCCGGCTATCGCCCCGGCGCGGTCCCGCCGCATGACCTCGCGCTTGCCGATGCGGTGGTGGTCGAGGGCTCGATCGCCGCCCTCTACCCGCAATGCTCGGCGCTCGAGACCATGACCTCGCTGTCGGGCTTCGAGGCTCTGCTGCGCGGGCTCTCGGTCACCACCCACGGCGCGCCGTTCTACGCCGGCTGGGGCCTGACGGAGGACCTCGCGCCCCACCCAAGGCGCGGCAAGACGCGCACGCTCGATGAGCTGGTCGCCGCGACGCTGATCCTCTATCCGCTCTACCGCGACCCCGCCTCGGGCCTGCCCTGCGGGCCCGAAACGGCGCTCGAAAGCCTGCTGGCCGGGCGCGCCCACGCGTCGACATGGCGCGGCGCGGCGGCCGCCCGGCTGCGCCACGTCTACGCGCTGGCGCGCCACCGCATGCTTGGCCCGATTGCGCGGCGGCTTCCGTGACCGGGTTCCTGCTGGCGTTCGTGGCGTCGTTTCTCATATCGCTCGCGGTGGAGACCTGGCCGCCAAGCCTCGCCGCGTTCCGGGCGCCGCCGCGCGCCCTGATGTTCCGTCTGGCGCTCCACAGCGCGCTGTTTCTTGGGGCTTTTTCGCTATCGTGGCGGCCGTGGCACGCGGCTTTCGTGACCGCGACCGTGTGCGGCCTGTTCGGGGCGGGCTCCGCGATCAAGCGCCGCATTCTCGGCGAGCCGCTGATCTTCTCGGACTTCGCGCTGGTGCGGAACGCCGTTCGCCACCCCCGGCTCTATTACGCCGAGCGGCTTGCGGAGCCGCGCGCGCTCGCCGGTTTCGCCGCGTTGATCGTGGCGACGGCTGCGTGGTTCGCGGTCGAGCCCTCGATCCTGCCAAGCGGCGGCGTGATCCTCGCCTTGGGACCGGCCTTGATCACGGCTTTGCTCGTGAGCGCGCTGTTGAGCCCGGCGGCGGCGCGGGCCGCTGGTCCGCTTGTGCCGAATGCGCCCGATCCCGCCACCGAAGAGGCTCGGCTGGGCCTCGGCGCCAGCATGTTGGCGCACTGGCTCGTGTGGCGCCGGCGGGAGCGGCCGTCGCCAGAAGCGCGCGCGGCGATATCCGCTCTGCCGGCGCCGCGGACCGCCCGCGGGGGGCCGCCGCTGATCGTCGCGATCCAGTGCGAGAGCTTCGTCGACGTGGCCGCGCGGGGTCTGCCGGGGCCGGAGCTGCCGTGCTACCGCCGGCTCGCGGGCGAAAGCCTCGCCTGGGGCCGCTGCGAAGTGCCGGCTGAAGGCGCCTACACGATGCGGAGCGAGTTCGCGTTTCTCACCGGACTGCCGCGCTCGGCGCTCGGCCTCGACGCCTATGATCCCTATCTCACGGCGGCGTCCTACGCGGAGGCCTCGCTCGCGCGCCGTTTTGCGGCGAGCGGGCGTCGCGCCGTGTTCATGCATCCCTACGACCGCCGCTTCTTCGACCGGGACGCGCTCATGCCGGCGCTCGGCTTCGAGCGCTTCGTCGACGGCGAGGCCTTTGCGCGGGCGGAGCGCTTCGGGCCTTATGTGGCGGACGCCGCCGTCGGGGGGGCCATCGCGGCGGAGATCAAGGCCGCGCGGGAGCCGACCTTCCTGTTCGTCGTCACCATGGAGAACCACGGCCCATGGGGCCCGGGCCGGATCGCCGGCTTGCCCGATCCCGCGCAGCAATACGCCCGTCACCTCGAGAACGCGGACCGCATGATCGGTCGCGTGGCCCAGGCGCTCGCCGAGCGGCCCGGCGGGGGCGTGCTCTGCGTCTACGGCGACCACGCGCCGGCCCGGACCCTTCACCCGGACCTGCCGGACAGGCGCGCCTCCGACTACCTGCTCTGGGATTCGCGCGCCGCCTCGAACCGCGGCGCGGCGCGGCAGGACTTGAGCATCGACGCCCTTAACCGGCTGATGCTTGCCTAAGACTCAGGCGGAGCTGCCGCGCCTGTTGCCAAAACATCTCACGGGGCGCGACAAGCTGCGTCATCAATGTGGCGCGCCGCGTCGCACGCTGCGCGTTAGTTGGCAGGCAACTTCTTCGATGCTAACCGGAGGCTTGGGGTTGCATCGAATTGTGAGGACTAATGCGGTCCAGGCTCGTTTCCGGCTTGGCGGCCATCGCCTCAGCCGGCCTACTCGCGGGGTGCTCCACGCTGCCCGCCGCTGGCCCGACCGCGCAGCAGATCGATCCGCCAAGCGTCAACAAGAACGCTGTGAAGGATTACGTGCTGGTCGATCTGAACCAGCAGGTCGTCGACATCCTGTCGCAGTATCGGGTGGCGCCGTTCTCGAAGCGCTTCGCTGCGCCGCGCCCGGCTCCGGGGCAGATCGTGGGGCTGGGCGACCAGCTGTCGATCACGCTGTTCGAGGCCGGACAGGGCGGCCTGTTCGCGAGCGACTACGGCGCGCGCGTGACCCTGAACCAGCGCGTCGACAGCGACGGCTCCATCACCGTGCCCTACGGGGGCAAGATTCAGGCGGCCGGCGTGTCGCCGCAGGTGGTCGAAAAACGCATCGTGGCGGCGCTTGAAGGCCGCGCGATCCAGCCGCAGGCGCTGGTGCAGATCACCGAAACCGTCAGCCGCAGCTTCGTGGTCAATGGCGAGGTCGGTAAATCCGGGCGCTACCCGATCACCGGCGCGGGCGACAAGGTGCTCGACGCTCTCGCGCTCGCGGGCGGCCCGCGGCAGGAAGCGTTCGAGACCCGCGTGACCCTGCAGCGCGGCTCCGCGCAGGGCTCGGCGATCATGAAGGATCTGATCGAGAACCCCGCCGACAACGTCTATGTGCAGCCCAACGATCGGATCTATGTGACGAAGGATCCGGAGATCTTCCTGGCCTTCGGCGCTGTGCCGAATCCGGGTCCGATCCCGTTCGGGCTCGACAAGATCTCGCTGCTTGAAGCTGTCGGCAAAGCGGGCGGGCTGATCGACCAGCGGTCTGATCCGGCCGCGTTCTTCCTGTTCCGCTACGAGCCGGCCTCCGCGGTGCGCTCGATGCGGCCGGACTACGACGGCCATCTCGGCGACAAGGTGCCGGTCGTGTATCGGGTGAATCTGCGCGATCCGCGAGCCTATTTCTACGCCAAGTCGTTCGTGATGCGCGACCGCGACGTGCTTTACGTGGCCAACGCTCAGCTCACGGAACTGCAGAAGTTCCTCGAGATCCTTGCGAGCGCCCGCAACGTCGCTTCGACCGCCTATACGGCGCAGCGGATCGGCGGACTCTGACGCTCGGCGCTCCAGATCCGCGCGCCTCAGCCGTCGCCGAACAGGCGACGGCGTGGCGGCGCGACCTGCATGCCCATCCGGAGCTGATGTACGAGCTGCCGCGCACGGCGCGCTTCGTCGCCGAGCGGCTCGCCGAGATCGGCTGCGACCGCGTGGAGACGGGGATCGGCCGCACCGGCGTCGTGGGTCTCATCTCCGGGCGGCGCGGCGCCAGCGATCAAGTTCTGGGCCTTCGCTCGGACATGGACGCGCTGCCGATCGAAGAAGCGACCGGCGCGCCCTACGCGTCGCGGACGCCCGGGCAGATGCACGCCTGCGGCCATGACGGCCACATGGCGATGCTGCTCGCGGCCGCGAAGTGCCTCGCCGAAACGCGGGACTTCTCCGGCACGGTCGCGCTGGTTTTCCAGCCGGCCGAGGAGGGCGGCGCAGGCGCCAGGGCGATGCTCGACGACCGCCTCGTGGCGCGCTTCGGCGTCGGGGAAATCTACGGCATGCACAATCTGCCGGGGCTCTCGCTCGGCGAGTTCGGCATCCGCTCCGGGCCCATCATGGCCGCGGCCGACCGGGTCGACATCCGGATCGAGGGCCGCGGCGGCCATGCGGGCCGGCCGGCGCTCGTGATCGACCCCGTGGTGGCGGCCTCGCATGTCGTGCTGGCGCTGCAGACGATCGTGTCGCGCAATGTCGATCCGCTAGAGTCCGGGGTGCTCTCGATCACCCAGATCCGCGCCGGCGCGGCGGACAACATCGTGGACGACGCGGCCGTGCTCTCCGGAACCGTCCGCACGTTGACGCCGCAGGTCCGCGACCTGATCGAGCGCCGCATCGGCGAGATCGCCGCGGGGGTCGCGGGCGGCCTCGGCGCGCGCGCGGTCACGACCTATCAGCGCGGCTACCCGGTGACGGTGAATGCGCCGGAGGCGGCGGGCTTCGCCGCCCAGGCCGCCGCGACCGTGGTCGGCGCCGGGGCGGTCGCCACGAACCATCCGCCGCTGATGGTGGCGGAGGACTTCGCCTATTTCCTCGAGGAACTGCCGGGCGCCTTCATCTTCATGGGCAATGGCGACAGCGGGGGGCTGCACAGCCCCGGCTATGATTTCGACGACCGCGCCATCCCGAACGGCGTCTCCTATTGGCTGCGGCTCGTTGAGAGCCGCCTCGCGGCCTAGGTCCGGAAAACCGCCGCGCCGCCGGTGAGGCCCGCGCCCGCCGCCGCCATCAGCAGGATCTCTCCCGCGGCAAGCGGCTTCGCCTCGTGCGACAGACTGAGCGAGAGCGGCACCGTGGCGGCCGAGGAGTTGCCGTACTCCGCGACCGTGCTGACGGTGACGGCTTCCGGGAGGCCGACCCGCCGGCCGACCGCGGAGAAGATCCGGGAATTGGCCTGGTGAGGCACGAAGCGGCTCACCTGGTCGGGGCCGAGGCCCGCTTCGCCGAGCGCCTCGAGCGAACAATCCGCCATCATGCCGACCGCGCCGGAAAACAGGCCGCGCCCATCTGCGATCGTCATCAGCGTGTCCTGCTCGTCGATGTCCGCCGCGAATGGCTTCGTGCTGCCGCCGGCCGGGATGCCGATGAGGCCGTATCCGGCGCCGTCGGAGGCGAGCGACTGGCCGAGCAGCCCGCGGCCTTGTTCGGCCGGCCCGAGCAGGACCGCGCCTGCGGCGTCGGCGAACAGGACCGAGCTCGCGCGCTCGGCAGGGTTGATCCGGCGGCTCAGAAGGTTGGCGGCGATCACCAGCGCCGGCCGGCCGTGAGCCCGCACCTGCGCCTCCGCGAGCGCGAGCGCATAGAGGAAGCCGGCGCAGGCGCCCGCGAGGTCGAGCGCGCCGGCGCGAGAGAGGCCGAGGCGGTGGGCGACGAGCGGGCCGGTCGGCGGCAGCAGCTGGTCGGGCGTCGAGGTCGCAAGCAGCAGCAGTCCGACCTCGCCCCGGTCGACGCCGGCCGCCGCCAACGCCCGCTCGCCCGCCGCCGTGGCGAGCGCCGAAAGAGTCTCGTCCGGCCGCGCCCAGCGCCGCTCGCGAACGCCGGTGCGGCGTTCGATCCAGCCCGGCTCCAGCCCAAGCCGCTCCTCGATCTCAGCGTTCAGCACCCGACGGTCGGGAACGGCGTGGCCCAGTCCGAGGATGCGGGTTCCCTCGGCCTTCATCGCACGAGCCCAAGCGCGTCCGGCGCCTCTGCGATCGCGTCGTAGAGCGAGTCGAGCTCGGCTTCGGTGACGCAATAGGGCGGCATCAGATAGATGATCTCGCCGAGCGGCCGGACGAGCAGACCGCGCGCGAGGAAGAAGGCGCGCAGTTTTGGGCCGATCTCAGCCAGGTAGCCTGCGTCCGGGACCCGAAGGTCCAGCGCCGCGATCGTGCCGCACGACCGGACGTTGGCGAAACGGGCGTCCGCTTCGAAGCGCGCCAGCCGGCAGGCCTGGGCCGCGGCAAGCGTCGCCACCCGCGCGCGGACCGGCTCGTCGCGCCAGACGCCGATATTGGCGAGGGCGGCCGCGCAGGCGATCGGGTTCGCGGTGAAGGACGAGGAGTGGAAGAACGTCTTCGACCGATCCTCGGACCAGTGCGCTTCGAAAATCTCCGCGGTGGCGAGCGTCGCCGCGAGCGGGATCGCGCCGCCTGTCAGCCCCTTCGAGGTGCAGAGGATGTCTGGCGAAAGTCGCGCCTGCTCGCAGGCGAACAGCGTTCCGGTCCGGCCCCAGCCCGTCATGACTTCGTCGGCGATGAACAGCGCGCCGGCGGCGCGCGCCACTCGGGCGAGTTCGCCCAGCACGGCGGGCGGATAGGTCAGCATGCCGCCGGCCCCTAGGATCAGCGGCTCGACCAGCAGCGCCGCGAGCTCGCCGTTCCGGCCCGCGGCCTCGACGGCGTCGATCGCCGCCTGCTCGCGGCCGGGAGCGGGGAACGGGATGCGCTCGACCTCGAACAGCAGCGGCTCGTAGGCGGCGTTGAACACGCCGCGCGCGCCGACGCTCATCGCGCCGATCGTGTCGCCGTGATAGGCGCCCTCCATCACGGCGATCTTGGCGCGCGGCTCGCCTCGGTTGCGGAAGAAGCCGAGCGCCATCTTGAGCGCGACCTCAACCGAGGTTGAGCCGGAATCCGAGAAGAACACGTGGCCGAGCCCCGGCGGCGCGAGCCCGACGAGCGCGCGCGCCAGCGCCTCGGCGGGCTCATGCGTCAGGCCGGCGAAGATGATCTGGTCGAGGTTTTCGGTCGCCTCCCGGATCGCCGTCATAATCGCCGGGTGGCGGTGACCATGCGTCGTCACCCACCAGGAGGAGATCGCGTCCAGAATCCGCCGCCCGTCGTCGGTCTCCAGCCATGCGCCGTCGGCCCGCACGATCCTGGGCGGCTGCGGCTCGACGGCGTGCTGGGTGAACGGACGCCAGAGGGGAGATGCGGGCATGCCGGGCAAGGACGTTCCAATGCGCCGGAGAGGGTCGCGCCTTTGCGTTCCGGCTTTGGGCGGGAGCCATAGCCCCTTCCGAGCGGGAACGGAACGCGCTTACCGCTTGAGGCTGGAGAGATCGAAGCTCGCCGCAAAGGCGTCAGCGAGCCGCTGTGGCGTCAGCTCATGCAGGATCGGCAGCCGCCCAAGCACTGGCGCGCCCGAAAATTCGGCGATCACCCGGGCGTTGTCCGGATGCGCCTCGCCGACAAAGGCCACGCCCGCCACCGGAATGCCCCGGGCCCGGAGAGCTTCGAGCGACAGCAGCGTGTGGTTGATCGTGCCGAGGCCGGTGCGGGCGACCAGCACGACCGGCAGGCCCCAGCGCGCAAAGACGTCGATGGTGAGGACGCGGCGGGTGAGCGGCACGAGCAGGCCGCCGGCGCCCTCGATCACGAGCGGACCGGCGACGTCCGGCGGATTGAGCGCGTCAGGCTCGATCGTCACCCCATCGAGCTCGGCGGCGAGATGCGGCGAAGCCGGCGTCTTGAGGCGCCAGGCTTCAGGGATCACGCGCTCGGCCGGCAGCAGCGCGAGCCGTGCGACCGTCTGGCTGTCGGTCTCCTCCTCGAGGCCGGACTGCACTGGCTTCCAATAGGAGGCGCCGAGCGCAGCCGTCAGGCCGGCGGCGAACACCGTCTTGCCGACGCCGGTGTCCGTGCCGGTGACGACCAGGCGGAGGCTCACGCCGCGGCCTCCGACAGCCCCTCGGTGACGGCGTCGATCAGCGCGGACACTGCGTTTTCGTCGACATTCAGGGTGAGCGAGATCCTCAGCCGGGCGGTTCCTTCCGGCACCGTCGGCGGGCGGATGGCGCGGCAGTCGAAGCCTGCGGCCTGGAGCCGGGCGGCCGTCGCTGTCGCGCGCGCATTCTGCCCGAGGATCACCGGCTGGATCTGGGAGCCCGAAGCCGGCAGCCCGAGCCGCGCCAGGCGCTCGCCCGCAAAGCCCACCAGAGCATGGAGGCGGGCGCGCCGTTCCGGCTCGTCCGCCACGATCCGCAACGCTTCGCGCACCGCGGCCGCCATCAGCGGCGACGGCGCGGTCGCGTAGACGAAGGGTTTTGCGCGGTTGACCAGCGTGTCGACGATGGCGGCGGGCCCTGTCACCAGCGCGCCCGACACCCCGAGCGCCTTGCCGCAGGTGTGGACCGCGATCAGCGCCTGCGACCCCTCGAGCGCCTCGCCGAGGCCGCGGCCCCCGGCGCCGAAGACGCCGGTCGCGTGGGCCTCGTCGAGGATCAGGAAGCCGTCATGGGCTTCGGCGAGGCCGAGCAGGTCGGCCGCCGGCGCGCGATCGCCGTCCATGGAGTAGAGGCTCTCGGCGACAATGAAGGGCTGCCCGCGGCCGCCGCGCGCCCGCCAGGCGGTGATTGTGTCGGCGATCGCCTGCGCGTCGTTGTGCGGGGCGAAGGCCACCTCGGCCTTGGCGTCCCTGAGGCCGTCATGGACGCTTGCGTGCACCAGCGCGTCACAGACGACGAGGTCGCCGCGCTGCGGCAGCGTCGAAACCAGCGCGACATTCGCGGCGTAGCCGGCCCCGAGATAAAGCGCGCGCTCGGCCTGGAAGAAGCCGGCCGCTTCCGCCTCCAGCGCCTCGTGCTCGGGATGGTTGCCGCGCAGCAAGCGCGAACCTGCGGCGCCCACCGGAACGCCGCGGCCGAGCGCCTCTGACACGGCCGCCTTGAGCCGGGGGGACCCGGCCAGCCCCAGATAGTCGTTCGAGGCGAAGTCCTTGCCCTGAAGCGGCGCGAGCCGCCGGCGGCGGCTCCTGCGTTCCAGGCCCTGAAGCGCGGCCTCGAAGCGCGCGAGCCGGCTCATCCGAGCGGGTCCAGCTCCTTCGGCTCGATCCCCAGCCGCCGGAACAGTTTCGCGTCGTGATCCTCGCCCGGATTGTCGGCGGTGAGCAGCGTCTCGCCGCAGAAGATCGAGTTCGCGCCGGCGAGGAAGCACAGCGCCTGGGTCTCGTCCGACATCTCGGTGCGGCCCGCCGACAGCCGCACATGGCTCTCCGGCATCATGATGCGGGCGAGCGCGATGGTGCGGACGAAGTCGAGCGCGTCGATCGTCTCGGCGTTCTCGAGCTTGGTGCCGGGGATCGGGATCAGCATGTTGATCGGCACGCTCTCCGGAGCATCATCCATGTTGGCGAGCGTCACCAGCATGTCGATGCGGTCGTCGACCGTCTCGCCCATGCCGAGAATGCCGCCGGCGCAGACTTTCATGCCGGCCGAGCGGACATTGTCCAGCGTCTCCAGCCGGTCCGCGAAGGTGCGGGTGGTGATGATCTCGGAGTAGTAACGCTCGGACGTGTCGAGGTTGTGGTTGTAGTAATCAAGCCCTGCGTCCTTGAGCTGCAGCGCCTGCTGCGGCGTCAGCATGCCGAGCGTCATGCAGGTCTCCATGCCGAGCGCCTTCACGCCCTCCACCATGGCGACGACCATATCCATGTCGCGCTCTTTCGGGGACCGCCAGGCTGCGCCCATGCAATAACGCGTGGCGCCGCCCTCCTTCGCCTTCTGGGCCTCGGCGATCACCCGCTCGACCTCCATGAGCTTGGAGGCCTTGAGCTTCTCGCCGGGCATCCGGGCGGACTGGCTGCAATAGCCGCAATCCTCCGGACAGCCGCCTGTCTTGATCGACAGCAGCTTCGACATCTGCACGCGGTTCGGATCGAAGTTGCGGCGGTGGACCGTCTGCGCCTCGAACATCAGGTCCGCGAACGGCAGATCGTAGATCCGCCGCGCCTCCTCGCGGGTCCAGAGGGTCCGGGCGGGCGCGCGTCCCGCCGCCTGAGCCAGATCGATAAGCGCCATCCGCCGCCCGCTTCAGAGGTTCCTGCAGGCGGCCATCGCTTACACAGATCGCGCTGCGCTGCAAACCCGCGGAAGGTCGAGCCTGTCCGCGTCAGCGGCGGACCGGCTCACGGCAGCGGGATGAATTCGCCGCGATCGTCAGGCGGCAGATCGAACAGGCCCTGGCCCCAGGCGCCGCGCCGCCACTCCTCTTTAGCCGCCTCAATCCGGTCCCGGCTCGAAGACACGAAGTTCCACCAGATGTAGCGCTGCTCGCCGAGCGTCGCGCCGCCGAGCGCCATCAGCCGGGCGCCGGCCTGTCCGGCCGCGACCGTGATCCGGTCGCCGGGCCGGAACACCATCATCTGGCCGGCGCCGAACTCCTGGCCGGCGATCGACACCGAGCCCTCGACCACGTAGAGGCCGCGATCCTCGTGGTCGTCCGGCAGCGGGAAACGCGCGCCCGGCTCAAGCGCCACATCCGCATAAAAGGTTTCGGAGAACATGCTGGCCGGAGCGGCCTCGCCATAGGCCCGGCCGAGGATCAGCCGGACGCTAACGCCCTCGGCCTCGATCATCGGCAGCGTTTCCTTGGGGTGATGTTCGAAGCTCGGCGCGACTTCCTCGCGGTCCCCGGGCAGCGCCACCCAGGTCTGGATGCCATAGAGGCTGTGCGGCGCCTTGCGGGTTTCGAGGCTGGTGCGTTCCGAATGGGTCACGCCGCGCCCGGCCACCATCCAGTTGACCGCGCCCGGCAGGATCGTCTGGTTGGAGCCCAGGCTGTCGCGGTGCTGGAACTCGCCGCGGTAGAGATAGGTGACGGTGGCGAGCCCGATATGCGGGTGCGGCCGCACGTCGACGCCCTTGCCGGTCAGGAATTCGGCCGGCCCGGCCTGATCGAAGAAGATGAAGGGGCCGACCATCTGACGCTTCGGCGCGGGGAGAGCCCGCCGCACCTCAAAGCCGCCGAGATCGTGCGCGCGGGGGATGATCAGCGTCTCGATCGAGTCGAGATGCGCGGCGTCCGGGCAACCGGGCTCGAGTGCGGGATTCCAGCTCATGGGCGTCTCCTAAGCCGGGGCACATTACGAGCCAAATCCGGCCGCGTCAGCGGCGCTGCGGCTCCAGCCGGACGAGCCGCCTCAGGAGCCAGTCGCGCAGCATCTCTTTCTCATATGCAAGGCCGTCGCTCGAAGCCCGGGCCGAGAGGTTGGACAGGTAGTTCATGTCGGTCACGGTCTCCTCGCCCTGCGCGGTCGTGCGGCCGCGCTCGGTGACCGAATAGCGGAGCCTGACGCGCGGCGGCGTGGTGTCGCGGAGGATCCGGATGTCGTCGCCAGGCGGGGCGCGCCATGGCTCGAAGCGGCCCGCGGGCTGAACCTCCAGAAGTTCGACCGACGCGCTGCGACCGGGCGGGAGCAGACGGCCGCCGATCCGCTCCAGGTAGCGCGCAAGCTCTCGGAACATGCCGTCCCGTTCCTGCACGCTGCGGAACGCCCAGCTCGAGACGCTCGTGGCGGGCGCGTAACGCACCGCGACCCCGGCCTGAGCGCCGGGCGCAATCCCGATCGCAAGCAGAATGGCCAGCCCGTACAGCAGCCGGGGCCTAGGCGGAGCCCCGAGGAACAAGCTCGCGGCCGCCAACGTCCTGATCTTCCTCAACGCCGCTCCTCCTGATCCCCGCCAACCGGCGCCGTGTGACTTCCGCGCAACATGGCTTTCGTCGCCGCCCGACCTCTTGGCCAACTTCAGCGCCTGCCCGGCACGCCAAATGCGGCTTCGGCACGCCGAATGCTCGCGAGCGCGCGTCGAGTTCTTGCGGCGAATACGCATCCAGTTCGTACAGAATTTCTGCCGCCATCAATCGAAACTCATCGCTTCCATGCCGGTGAAAATTTCCAGCCCGCCTGTTACCTGTTGTATGTCGCATATTGTGCCGCAAAACTTACTTATAATTTTGAAATGTTATAGATCAATTCTGGAATTATTCTATTTCATAAATGCGCTCGACGCATTGCGAGCATGGAACATCGCGCGGTAGCGAGCAAAGACCTTTCGGCTTCCGCGGAGATCTCGTTCCATGTCCAGGCTGTCCTTCGCCCTCTCAGCGGCCGTGTCCTGCGCCGCGCTGGCGGCGGCCCAGCCTGCGGCGGCGCAAGACGCGACTCCGCTTCAGGAGATCACGGTTCAGGGGGCGGCTGGCGTCGGAAGCGACGGCGCGCCCGGCGTCGCCACCAATGACGGCTATGTGGCGAAGACCACCCGCACGGCGACCAAGACCGACACGCCGGTTCACGAGACGCCGGCGACCATCAACACGGTCACCCAGAAGCAGCTGGAGGAGCGCCGCCCGCAGACGCTCGAGGAGGCGCTCGCCTATACGCCGGGCGTGCGCATGGGCGCCTACGGCTTCAATCCGCGCTTCGATAGCTTCTTCATCCGCGGCGTCGACGTCACCTATACGGGGATCTTCCGCGACGGCCTGCGCCAGTTCAGCAGCCCGAGCGGCCTGTTCCGGCTGGAGCCCTATGGGCTGGAGTCGATCTCGATCCTGAAGGGCGGCGCCTCGGCGATCTACGGCGCGAGCGCGTCGGTCGGCATCGTCGACATCGTCTCCAAGCGGCCGACCGACTACAAATTCGGCGAGGTCGAGGTGCAGGGCGGCTCCTGGGACCGCAAGCAGGTGAACTTCGACATCGGCGGCCCCGTCAACGAGGAGGGCGCCGTGCTCTACCGCGTCACGGGCCTCGCCCGCGACGCGAACACGGAGATGCGCGGCGTCCCGGACGATCGGGTGTTCATCGCGCCGTCGGTCACCTTCAAGCCGAGCGACGACACCAAGCTGACGCTGCTGTCCGAGTACATGGACTCCAAGACCGGCGGCTCGATGTTCCGCACCAACACCTATGTGCCTCTGACCGACAAGAACGGCGTTCCTATCCCTGGTCAATTTGGCTCGATCGGCGCGAACAAGGGCCTCGAATACGATCCCCACTTCAACGGCTTCACGCAGAAGCAGGGGCGGATCGGCTACGAGTTCGAGCACGATTTCAGCGACGCCGTCTCGATCCACCAGAACGTCCGCTGGTCCGGCATCTCGACCAACGAGAAGTTCGGCGACTCAGCCAGGACCTATCGCGGCCAGGTCAAGGAGACGTTCGGCGCCTTCGCGGCCGACACCTATCTGAAGACCAGGCTGCGTACCGGCGCGGTGGACCACACGATCCTGACCGGCGTCGACTTCGGCCGCCTGAAGTATGACTCGCGCATCGGCTACGCGTTCCCGGGCGAAGGCGAGGACGCCGTGTCCGGCATGCCGATCCTGCCGGAGCGCACCAAGCAGCGCCAGACCCTGTGGGGCGTCTACGCGCAGGACGAGATGAAGCTCGGCGGCTGGCGGCTGCTTCTCTCCGGTCGCCACGACGGGCTAGACAGCGACTATTTCAATCCGAACTACTACGACGCCGTTCGCAACGAGACCCGCCCGGCGACCTTCAAGCAGAACAAGGGCGCCTGGACCGGTCGCGCGGGCCTGAGCTACGTCACCCCGTTCGGCCTCACGCCCTATGTGAGCTACGGCACGTCGTTCAACGCCAATTCCGGCACGGTCGTGAACGCCTTCGTGGCCAAGCCCACGAAGGGCAAGCAGGCCGAGGTCGGCGTGAAATACGCCGTGCCGGGCTACAACGCCTCGATCAACGCCTCGGCGTTCTGGTTGAAGCAGACGGACGGCATCGTCTACGCGGTCAACTCCACCGGCCAGAACGAGCAGAAGCAGCTCGACTTCCGCTCCCGCGGCTTCGAAATCGAGGGCGTCGCCTCGCTCGAGAACGGCGTCTCGATCCAGGCGTCCTACAGCTATGTGGACACCAAGATCCTGAAGCTTTCGGACGTCACGGAAGGAAACCAGGTCAACAGCGTGCCGCGGCACTCCTTCGCGATCTGGGGCAATTACGACTTCCAGACCGCCGCCCTGCGCGGTCTCGGCGTCGGCGCCGGCGTGCGCTACACCAGCTCGAGCTTCGGCGACGACCTGAACCGCCCGGTCATCAAGAACAGCCCGCGCGCCTTCGTCGACGCCAAGGTGAGCTATGATTTCGAGAACCTGAACCCGAAGCTCAAGGGCGTCAGCGCGCAGCTCAACGCGACAAACCTGCTCGACAAGGTCGAACAGGTCTGCAGCGGCGGCTACTGCTACTTCAACGAAGGCCGCAAGGTCGTCGCGAGCCTGCGCTACCGGTGGTGAGCGCCGGAACGCTGGCCGCGGAGATGGACGGGCAGGACCTGCCGGCGCCCGCTGCGGTCGTCATTGGCGTCGGCGGCCTCTATGTCGCGCAGAGCGTCATCGGCGGCGTGTTCTTCACCGGCCTCCCCGCCGTGATGCGCGAGAGCGGCGCGTCGCTCAACGAGATCGCCTTCATCCTCATCACCGTCCTGCCCTGGTCGTTCAAGTTCCTGTGGTCGCCGCTGGTCGAGCGTCTGCGCGCGCCGCATGGGCGGCCGAGGCGCTCGCGCGCCGTCGTCTCCGGGATCGGCGCCTTCGGGGTCGGGGCGCTCGCGGCCTGCGCCTTCATCGGCCCGACCGCCCTCGCGCCGCTCGCGGTCGCAATGATGGTCGCCTCCTTCGCCTCCGCCACGGCGGACATCGCCACCGACGGTTACGCGGTGGAGAATCTCGCCGCGAAGAACCGCGGCTGGGGGAACGCCGCGCAGGTCGGCGGCGCCTATCTGGGCAACGCTGTCGGCGGCGGCGTCTTCCTGATCCTCGTCGACCATTTCGGGTGGACGCCCGCGACGCTCGTCATGGCGCTCGCGCTCGTCGCGCTCGCCGTCCCGTTCCTCACCGTCCCTGAGACCGCGCCGGCGCGGAGCGCCGACGCGCCGCCGCAATCGCTCAGGGCTGCGCTGAAGCGTCCCGAGGTGCGCTACGGCCTGTTGCTGGTGGCGGTGTATGTCGTCGGCCAGAAATGGGCGGCGCTGCTCCTCGGCCCCTTCCTGATCGACGCGGGCGTGAGTCTTTCGACGCTCGGCGTCATCAACGGCGTCGGCATCACCGTGAGCGGCCTGATCGGCGCGTTCAGCGGCGGCTATCTGCTGCGTCGCTTCGGCGCCTATACGATCATGCAGGCGACGCTCGCGGCGCATGTCGTCGCCCTGCTGGGCTTCGCGCTCTGCGCCTATCTGGAAGCGCTGTCGCAAGGGGCGATCGCGGCGCTGATCGCCGCGCAGCTCGTCGGCGGGGGGACCTTCGCGCTCGGCGTCACGGCGCTCTATTCGGAGCTGATGGGCCGCGTTTCGCTGGCGCAGGCGGGCGTCGACTTCACGCTGTTCCAGAGCGCGGACGCCATCGTCAGCGTCATCGGCTGGCAGATCACCGGCTCTTTCGGCGACAGGCTCGGCTACGCCTTCTGCTTCGCGACGGCCGCCGCGCTTGGCGTCGCCGCCCTCCTCACGCTGCCGTTCCTCTCGCGCCGCGGCTCAGCGCTCCCGCGGGAGGCCCACCAGGGCGCGTGAGAATTCCTGCGGGTCGAAGGGTTCGAGGTCGTCGACGCCCTCGCCGACGCCGATGAAGTGCACCGGCAGTTTGTACTTCTCGGCGACCGCCACCAGAATGCCGCCGCGCGCCGTGCCGTCGAGCTTGGTCATCACCAGGCCGGTGACGCCCGCAACCTTGCCGAAGGCGTCGACCTGCCCAAGGGCGTTCTGGCCGGTCGTGGCGTCGAGCACCAGCAGGCTGTCATGCGGCGCCGCGGGGTCGAGCTTCTTCAGCACCCGCACGATCTTCTCGAGCTCGGCCATCAGCCCGGCCTTGTTCTGCAGCCGGCCGGCGGTGTCGATGATCAGCAGGTCGGCGTCCTCGGCCTTCGCCTTCTGCCAGGCCTCGTAGACCAGCGCGGCGGCATCGGCGCCGGTTTCCTTGGAGACGAAGATCGCGTCCGCGCGCTTGGCCCAGACGGCGAGCTGCTCCACCGCGGCGGCCCGGAAGGTGTCGCCGGCGGCGAGCACGACCTTGAGCCCGGCGGTGCGGTAGCTCTCGGCGATCTTTCCGATCGTCGTGGTCTTGCCGGAGCCATTGACGCCGACGACGAGGATCACGGCCGGGCGTGCGCTCTCCGGCGGATCGAGCGGCTTCGCCACCGGCTCCAGCACGCGCGCCACTTCCGCCGCCACGATCGCCCGGACGCTCTCGCCGTCGAGCGCGCGTGCGTGGCGGGCGCGGCCGACCGCCTCGGTGATGCGCTCGGCCGTCGCCACGCCGAGGTCGGAGCGGATCAGCAGGTCCTCGAGCTCGTCGAGCGTCGCGGCGTCGAGCTTCTCCTTGGTGAAGATGTCTGCGATGCCGCGGGTGAGCGAGGAAGAGGTCTTGGAGAGGCCCTGGCGCAGCCGCGAGAACCAGCCTGAGGATGGGGAGGCGTCGGTCATGGCTCGATCTTCTCCGCGGAGAGAGGCGGTCTCAGGGTCATGCGGCGATCAGCGCGCGGCCATCATGACCGGAGACCAGCACGTCCAGAAACGCGCCCTTTGTGGTCTCGCCCGGCAGCCGGACCGTGGAGAAATCCGCGGCGCGCGCGATGAGGCCGCCCTCGGCGAGCACGCGCAGCCGCGCTTTGACATGGCGGTCGAGATGGCGCGCCAGCCGGCCTGCGGCGGCGGATCGCAGGCGCGCCGCGCGCTCCTTCACCAGGGCGGACGACAGCTGCGGCATGCGCGCCGCAGGGGTCCCCGGGCGGGCCGAATAGGGAAAGACATGCGCATAGGCGACGTCGCAGGCGTCGAGGATCGAAAGCGAGTTTTCGAACATCGCGTCGGTCTCGGTCGGAAAGCCGGCGATCAGGTCGGCCCCGAAGGCGACGTCCGGCCGGACGCGGCGTAGCCGCTCGCAGAGCCGTTCGGCGTCCGCGCGGCCATGGCGGCGCTTCATGCGCTTCAGGATCATGTCGTCGCCGGACTGCAGCGAAAGGTGCAGGTGCGGCGCAAGCCGCTCCTCCTCGGCGAAGGCGCGGACCAGTTCGTCGTCGATCTCGACGGCGTCGAGCGAGGACAGGCGGAGCCGAGGGAGCTCCGGAACTTCTTGGAGGATACGCCGGACCAGCCCGCCGAAGCCTGGCCGGTCCGGCAGGTCCGCGCCCCAGGCGGTGACGTCGACGCCGGTCAGCACAGCCTCCTGGGCGCCGAGCGAGACCACGCGGCGGACCTCCGCGACGACGATCTCGGGGGGCGTCGAGCGCGAGGCGCCGCGGCCGAACGGAATGACGCAGAAGGTGCAGCGGTGGTCGCAGCCGGTCTGGACCTGAACGAAGGCGCGCGGCCGCAGAATGTCGGCGTCGCGTGGCGGCGGAGAGACGTCCCGCGCTTCAGGCGCGTCCTCGACCTCCACGCGCGGAGCGTTCGGTCGGCGCGCCCAGGTCTCGGGCCTCGTGCGGGCCGCAAGGCCTATCACGCGCGAAACCTCCGGCATCGCCGCGAAGCGGTCCGGCTCGATCTGCGCGCCGCAGCCGGTGACGACGATCTCGGCCTCGGGCCGCTCGCGCGCCGCCCGCCGCACCGCCTGACGCGCCTGGCGGCCGGCCTCCGCGGTTACGGCGCAGGCGTTGACGACGAACAAATTCTCGGCGCCGCCCGCGCGCGCATGGGCGCGGATGGTCTCGCCATCCACGGCGTTGAGACGGCAGCCGAAGGTCAGAACGTCTACGGACATGCGGCGGGGTATGCCCGAGGCCGCGCCAAAACGCCATGCCCGGCGCTCGACAGGCGCGGCCGCGCGCCGTAAGCGGATGCTCTCCCGCCCAAGGTTTCCGCATGACATCGATCGGGCCTGAAGCCCCGAGCCCCGCGAGCGGCGTCCCGGTCTCGCCGATCGCGTTCCGGCACCGCAACTTCGTCCTGTTCTGGCTCTGCCGCCTGTCCGGCACCTTCGCGATCCAGATCGTGTCGGTCGCGGTCGGCTGGCAGGTCTATGACCTGACGCGGGACCCGTTCGACCTTGGGCTCGTCGGCCTGTTCCAGTTCATGCCTGCCTTCGCGCTGGTGCTGGTCACCGGGCCTGCAGCCGACCGGTTCCCGCGACGCGTGATCATGGCGCTCTGCTGCGCGGCTGAGGCGGCCGGGGCGGCGGCGCTGGTCTGGCTGACCATGGCCGGCGAGGTCTCCACTCCGCCGATCTTCGGAATTCTGCTGGTGTTCGGCGTCGCGCGCGCCTTCTTCGGCGCGGCGAGCTCGGCCACCATTCCCAGCACGGTTCCGCGCGAGGCGCTCTCCAACGCCGTCACCTGGGCCTCTTCGGCCTGGCAGTTCGCCTCGATTGTCGGCCCGGTGGCGGGCGGACTGCTCTATGGGCTCGGGCCGCAGGTCGCCTATGGCGCGGCCTTCGGCCTGCTGGTCTTCGCCACGGTCGCGGCCCTGCTGCTGAACGTCGTTCAGCATCGCCGCGCCCTGGAGGCCGGCTGGACCGGGGTGGTCGCGGGCTTCGCCTATGTGTTCCGCGAAAAGATCGTGCTCGGCGCGATCACGCTCGACCTGTTCGCGGTGCTGCTCGGCGGCGCCGTCGGGCTGATGCCGGCGGTGGCGCGCGACGTGCTCGACGTCGGCCCCATCGGTCTCGGTCTGCTGCGCGCGGCGCCCGGGATCGGCGCGATCGCGGTCGCGGTCGTGCTGTCGCTCGTGCCGATCCGCGATCACGCCGGCCGGATCATGTTCGTCTGCGTCGGCCTGTTCGGTTTCGCCGGTGCGGTGTTCGGGCTGTCGCACGCGCTGTGGCTGTCGGTCGCCGCGCTCGCCGTGATGGGGGGCGCCGACATGGTGAGCGTCACGATCCGCGAGACGCTGATGCAGCTCTGGACGCCGGACGAGGTGCGCGGCCGGGTCAACGCCGTGAACATGATGTTCGTCGGCGCTTCCAACGAACTCGGCGAGTTCCGCGCCGGCATGACGGCGGCCGTGATCGGCGTGATGCCGGCGATCGTCACCGGCGGGGTCGGCGCGGTGCTCGTCGCCGGACTGTGGGCTTACTGGTTTCCCGGCCTGCGTGAAGCCCGGTCGCTGGAGCGGCGGGAAGCGTAGGCTACGCGGCCTGCGGGAACATCTCGGCCGTCAGCCGGCCCTCATGCTCGAACGTGGCCGGACCGGTCATCAGGATGTGGTCGTCGTCGCGCCACACGATCCTGAGGGGCCCGCCCGGCAGCGTCACGGTGACGTCGCGCCCGGTCCGCCGCGTCCGGGCCGCGGACACCGCCGCCGCGCAGGCCGCGGTGCCGCAGGCGAGGGTGAGGCCGGCGCCGCGCTCCCAGACCTTGAGGGTCAGCGCATCGCGCGAGGTGATCCGGGCGAGGGAGATGTTGGCGCGCTCCGGGAACATGGGGTGGTTCTCGAGCATCGGCCCTGCGCGCGAGAGGTCGACCACGTCGAGGTCATCGACCCAGAAGATCGCGTGCGGGTTGCCGACATTCGCGACCGACGGCGAATGGATCAGCGGCGCGTCGATCGGGCCGAGCTGCAACTCGATCGCCCGTGTGTCGGCGAACTCTTCGGACAGCGGAATCTCGGCCCAGCCGAAACGCGGCGCGCCCATGTCGACCGTCACTCCGTCCTGCTCGACGCGGCAGCTGAGCAGGCCCGCGGCGGTCTCAAGCGCGAGCTCGCGGCCGCCGCCGTCACGGGCGAGCAGCGCCGCGACGCAGCGCGTGCCGTTGCCGCAGGCGGAGACCTCGGAGCCATCGGCGTTGAGGATGCGCATGAAGGCCGCCGTGCCGGGCGTGCGCGGATCGTGCAGCGTCATGAGCTGGTCGAAACGCGTTTCGGGGCGGCGGGCGAGCGCCCGCGCGTCCTCGGCCGAAACGCGCGCCGCCGAGCCGCGCAGATCCACGACCAGGATCTCGTTGCCGAGCCCGTTCATCTTCACGTAGCGATGGTCGATCAGGGCGTTCATGGCCGGGCCGCTCAAGGGTTGCGACCCACATATGCCCCTTCGCGGCGCGCGATGCGAGCGCCAGTCGCCGTCAGCGCTCGGCGAGCTCGATCGACGCAGCTGCGAACGCCTCCGTCGCCGAAATGGCGAAGATCTCGGCCCCCCAGCTCAGCGTCAGCGCCAGCAGCGCCAGCGCCCCGATCCGGGACGGCCAACAGAAAAATGCGCGGCCGAGGCCGACGCGGATGGTGGATGTGGACGTCATGAGCTCCCTCCGCAGGTCGCAGCCCTGGACCGCGTGACGATGACCTTGGAGCTCCGCCGGATGAGGGCTTCGGCATTGCGCCGAAGCGAGATGGCGGGGTCGAACCGTTCGCGTACATCCAGGCGATGACGGGCTGAGATATACTGCGGCCGCCGCCGTCGCGGCGAGCGGAAGCGCCGCCGCGCGACGCTCGGTCGCAACCGCCTCACGGCGATGATTGACGCGAAGGCCGTGCTTCTGTAGGTCACAGGCCATCTGACGAGGTCAGAAGTCCAGCCAAGCCGCCCGTCCCAGTGAGTTCGGGGGGTCAACGTCCGCCGACGCGTCGCGTCCGCGGGCGCGATTTGCGTTGGACCCGGCCTCGGAACGGAAGGAACTGACGTCGCATGTTCGACGCGCTTACAGACCGCCTGAGCGGCATTCTGGACCGGCTGACCCGTCGCGGCGCCCTCACCGAGGCCGACGTCGCGGAGGCGATGCGCGAGGTCCGCCGCGCGCTGCTTGAGGCGGACGTCGCGCTCGAGGTCGCCCGCTCGTTCATCGACCGGGTCAAGGAGCGCGCGGTCGGCGTCGACGTCGTCAAGTCGGTCACGCCCGGCCAGATGGTCGTCAAGATCGTCCATGACGAGCTCGTGGCGATGCTGGGCGCGGACGCGCAGACGATCAGCCTGGCGGCCGCAGCCCCGGTGCCGATCCTGATGGTCGGCCTGCAGGGCTCGGGCAAGACCACCTCGACCGCCAAGATCGCCTACCGGTTCACGAACCGCGACCGGCGCAAGGTCCTGATGGCTTCGCTCGACACGCGCCGTCCGGCCGCGATGGAGCAGCTCGCGACTCTCGGGACCCAGACCGGCGTCGCCACGCTGCCGATCGTGGCGGGGCAGTCGGCCGTGCAGATCGCGCGCCGCGCCATGGAGGCCGGCCGGCTCGGCGGCTACGACGTCGTGCTGCTCGACACCGCCGGCCGAACCACGCTGGACGAGGCCCTGATGGCCGAGGCCGCGGAGGTCAAGCGCGCCGTCAACCCGCACGAGGTGCTGCTGGTCGCCGACGCGCTGACCGGTCAGGACGCGGTCGTCACCGCGCGCGCCTTCGACGAGGCGCTCGGCGTCACCGGCATCGTGCTCACCCGTCTCGATGGCGACGGGCGCGGCGGCGCCGCTCTTTCGATGCGCGCCGTCACCGGCAAGCCGATCAAGCTGGTCGGCGTCGGCGAGAAGTTCGACGCGCTCGACGAGTTCGACCCGCAGCGCATCGCCAACCGCATCCTCGGCATGGGCGACGTGGTCGCGCTGGTCGAGAAGGCGGCGGCCTCGATCGACGCCGAGCAGGCCCAGAAGGCCGCCGAGCGCATGCGCAAGGGTCAGTTTGATCTGAACGACCTGAAAGAGCAGCTCGGTCAGATGCAGAAGCTCGGCGGCATGTCGGGCGTGATGTCGCTGATGCCGGGCGTCGCGAACCTCAAGAAACAGCTCGCCGGCGCCAATCTCGACGAGGGCATGTTCAAGCGCCAGGCGGCGATCATCGAGTCGATGACCAAGGCCGAGCGGCGCAATCCCGACATCCTCAAGGCCTCCCGCAAGAAGCGCATCGCGGCCGGTTCCGGCACCAAGGTCGAGGACGTCAACAAGCTGCTCAAGATGCACCGCCAGATGGCGGACATGATGAAGCTGATGGGCAAAGGCGCGAAGTCCGGCCGCGGTCCGCTCGCCGGGCTCGGCGCGGCGCTCGGCTTCGGCGGCGGGGCTGCGCCGCAGATCCCGCCGGAGGCGCTCGAGGACCTGAAGAAAGGCAAGATGCCGCAAGGCCTGCCGCCCGGTTTTCCCGGCGGCCCCGGCGGCGGGCTGCCGCCCGGCTTCCCGGGGATGGGCGGCGGACTGCCGAAGCTCCCCGGCCTCGGCGGCTTCCCGGGACTTGGAAAGAAGAAGTGAGTTTTGAATGGCGCGTCATCCCGGCCGAAGCGCAGCGCAGAGCCGGGATCGTCAGCCGAATGGAACGCAGATCCTGAGAACGATCCCGGCTCTCCGCGGCTCCGCCGCTTCGGCCGGGATGACGAATTGAAGAAGGAAGCAGAGAAATGTCGCTGAAGATCCGTCTGGCGCGCGGCGGCGCCAAGAAGCGTCCGTTCTACCGCATCGTGATCGCGGACTCGCGCTATCCGCGCGACGGCCGCTTCATCGAGCGCATCGGCTCGTTCGATCCGCTGCTCGCCAAGGACCATGCCGACCGGGTCAAGCTCGACCTCGACAAGGCCAAGGAGTGGCTCGCCAAGGGCGCGACCCCGACCGACCGTGTGCATCGCTTCCTCGACGCCGCCGGCCTGATGAAGCGCGAGGCGCGCAACAATCCGAAGAAGGGCGAGCCCGGCAAGAAGGCCCAGGAGCGCGCCGAGGCCGCCAAGGCGGCGGCGGGCGGCGGCGACGAAGCCGCGGCCTGATCAGGAACCGACGTCATCCCGGCCGAGGCGAAGCCGACAGCCGGGATCGTTGCCGGTCATTGATCGTCATGGTCCGGCTTGACCGGACCATCCACATCCGACGTGGGGTTCGGCGCTAAAAGGGTTCCCCGGTCAAGCCGGAGGACGACGGCCTATCCCACGTCTCCTAATCCGGCCCGACGCCCATGACTCGCCTCGTCCAGATCGGCGTCTTCGGCGCGCCCCACGGGGTGCGGGGGGAGCTGCGCGTCAAATCGTTCACGGCTGATCCGCAGGCGCTCGCCGGCTATCGCCCACTGACCGACGAGGCGGGCGCGCGCCGCTTCGATGTGGCGGCGGCCCGGCTACTGAAGGACGACATGCTGGTCGTGCGGCTGAAGGATGTCGGGGACCGCGATGCGGCCGCCGCGCTGACCGGCGTCGGCCTCTTCGCGCCGCGCGATGCGCTGCCGGCGACCGATGACGAAGACGAGTTCTACTACGCCGACCTCGTCGGCCTGCGCGCCGAGACCGCGGACGGCGTCCGGCTGGGCGAGGTGATCGCGGTCACCAATTTCGGGGCCGACGACCTTCTGGAGATCCGCCTCGGCCGCAGCCGGCGCACGGTCTATCTGCCCTTCACCAAGGCGGTCGTGCCGCTGGTCGACATGGCCGGCGGGCGCGTCGTGGTAGATCCGCCCGAAGGCGCGCTGGACGAGCCGAAGCCAGACGGGCGCTAGCGCCTCAGATCTCTTTCTCGAAGATCCGCCAGACCTTTGTCCGCTCCGCCGGCATGCTGCGGACGAGGTTGAGGATCGAGCGGTTGTCCTCAAGCATCCAGCTGACCTCGAGCCGCTCAGCTCCGGCCTTTCTGGCTTTCTCCACGGCGTCGGCCAGCAGCGCTGCGGCCGCCATGGCGCCGACCCGCGTGCCGCGCCACGCGCGGCGGACGCCGATGATCGGCACGCGGACGCGGGAGACGCCCGAAACCTTGAGCCGCCAGATCAGCTTCGCCCAGCCGAACGGCATGAGTTTTCCGCCGAGGTCGCGGACCGCCTCATTGAGGTCGGGCGCCATGCACAGCACGCCGATCGGCTCGCCGCGCCAGTCCGCCAGCGTGGTCCAGTCCGGCGGCACGATCTGCTGCGCGAGCTGGGCGAGGAACTTCGCCTCCTCGTACGACACCGGGGCCGAGCCCCAGTTCACCGACCAGGCGTCGTTGTAGACCTCATTCAGCTCGCGGGCCGCGTTGGGTCCCTGCGCGCGCCGGAGCTTCAGGTCGTCGGACCCGGACCACCGGGCACGCACCGCCGCCACCCTGCTCGGAAGCCGGCTCTCCGCGAGCGAACCTTCATAGCCGACGATGTCCTTGATCGGCCGGAAGCCGAGGCGGGCGAGCTGTCGGGCGTAATAGGGCGGCGCGTAGTTGGTGTGCGTGGTGGAGGGCGTCTCGTAGCCTTCGACCAGCAGCCCGCACTCGTGGTTGACCGAGGCGCTGAACGGCCCCGTCACCCGGCTCAGCCCGTGCGAGCGCAGGAAATCCGCCGCGACGGCGAACAGCGCGTCCCATACCGCGTCGTCGTCGATCGCCTCCAGGAAGCCGAAATGCCCGGTGGCGTCGCGATATTTGGCCAGATGAGCGTTGTGCTTGACCGCGTAGATGCGGCCGACCGGCTCGCCGCCGCGGAACGCCACCCAGGCTTGGCCCTCGTTCTCGCGCGCGAATGGCGTCGCCCGCGGGGTTAGGACGTCATAGGTCTCCTTGAGCAGCGGCGGCGAATAATTCGGCTCGGCGCCCTGGGCCCTCAGCGCTGCGCGCCAGAACGCCTTGACGTCCGACCTCACGGCGACGGGCCGGATCTCGACCGCGCCGCCTGTGGCTATGGTCACGGGCGCCAACCGGGTCAGCTCGGCCGGGTCGCTTTGGCAAGGGCTGCGGCCATCTTGATGCCGAACCCCGCCTTCGCCAGCTTGGCGTGCTCGTCGGCGGTGATCGCGACCGCCTCGTCGATCTGCTCCGGCGTGTGCTCGCTGGTGATGAAGAAGCGCAGCCGTGCGGACCGCTCCGGCACCGCGGGATGGATGATCGGCAGCGCGTTCACGCCGCGCTCCAGAAGCCGGTTCGACAGATGCACGGCGCGCAGCGAATCGCCGACCATCACGGGCACGATCGCGAGCCCGGTGCTGGAGCCGACGTCGAGCCCCGCTTCCTTGGCCTTCTCAACGAAGCGCACGCCGTTCGCCCGCAGCTTCGCCACGCGCTCCGGCTCCCGCTCCAGCAGGTCGAAGCAGGCGATCGCGGCGGCCGCGACCGCCGGCGGCATGCCGACCGAATAGACGAAGCCGGGCGCGGTGAACTTCAGATATTCGACGAGCGCCGCCGAGCCGGCGATGAAGCCGCCGCAGCCGGACAGGGTCTTGGACAGCGTGCCCATCCAGATGTCCACGTCGCGCGGATCGACGCTGCACTCTTCCGCGACGCCGCGGCCGGTCTTGCCCAGCACGCCGAGCGAATGCGCCTCGTCGACCATCAGCCAGAAGCCGTAGCGGTCGCGCAGCGAAACCAGCCGGGCGAGATCCGGAAAATCGCCGTCCATGCTGTAGAGGCCTTCGACCGCGACCAGCACGCGCTCATGCGCGTGGGACTGCTGCGCGAGGATCTCCTCCAGCGCGTCGAGGTCGTTGTGCGGGAACAGCCTGCGGGTGGCGCCCGACAGCGTCGCGCCGACCACGATCGAGTTGTGGGCGAGCGAATCGTAGACGATCAGGTCCTTCGGCCGCATCAGGTGACCGATCGCCGCGACGTTGGTGGCGTGACCGCTGACAAATGCGACCGCCGCCTCAACCCCATAGAAGTCCGCGACGCGGCGCTCGAGTTCGCGGTGGATCGGCCGCTCGCCCGCGACGAGGCGGCTCGCCGAGACCGAGACGCCGTAATGGTCGATCGCAGCCTTCGCGGCCGCCGCGACCTCCGGATGGCCGTTCAGCCCGAGATAGTTGTAGGAGGCGAAATTGATGTCGGTGCGGCCGTCGATATGCGTCGTCGCGCCCGCCACGCCGTCATGCAGGCGGAAGAACGGGTTCGTCACGCCGAGCAGATCTGTGACCGCCTGCTGGGTCTTGATGTCCTTCAGTTCCTGAAGGTCCGCGAAGCGGTCGTTGCGCTTGCGGGCCGGCCGCGCCGCCTGGGCCGCTTCGCCGCGCGCCTCCGGCTTCGGCGTGGTGCGCAGCGCGCCCAGAATGCCGTCCTTCGCCGAGCGCGAGAGTGCGCCGATGCCGCGCCGCCCGCTCATCCGGTGACGTGTCCGAGCGTGGCGCGGCGCGCCTCGACGGCTTCGCTGAACTCGGCGAGTTCGGCGTGCGCCACGTCGTCGCCGATGTGGCGGTTGACGAGGTCGGCGTTGACCGAGCCCGACTCCGCGCCGGTGTCCGGCTCGTGGATGCGGCTGACGATCGACTGCGCGATCGTGGTCAGCGTCGTGGAGTCGCCGATCGCCACCAGCGGCAGCTCGATGTCGAAGCGGCGCTCGACGCTCATCCGCAGCTCAAGGCCCATCAGCGAGTCCATGCCGAGTTCGGCGAGCGGCCGCTGCGGCGAAATCTCCTTCGACGGCAGCTTCAGGATACGCCCGACCTCGCCGGCGAGGATCTCGGCCACGATGTCGCGCGCCTCACGGGCGTCCTTGCCGCGCACGAGCGCGGCGAGATCGATGGTCTCCACGGAGTCCTGCGGGCCCATCTCTGCGCCGGCCACCACCTGGGCGAACATCGGCGACGCCAGGAAGGCGAGGTCGCGGCGCGCCGCGCCCCAGTCGAGCGGCGCGATCCCGATCACCGCGGTCTCGAGCCTGAGATCGTCATGCGCGAGCACGCGGCCGAGGCCCTCGAGCGCCTCGGCGCCCGACAGCGTCTGGTAGCCGAGCCGCTTCTGGATCTTCTCCTTCACCTCGCCGGTGCGGGCCAGATAGCCGACGTCGCCGAGCGCCCCCCAGGCGATGGCGAGGCCGGCGAGACCCTCCCGCCGACGCACGCGCATCAGCGACTCGAGCCACATATTGGCCGCGACATAGTTGGACTGGCCGGGATTGCCGATCAGGGTCGTGGCCGAGGAATAGACCACGAACTGCTTCACCGGATCCTGGCGCGTCAGCCGATCCAGGGCATGCGCGCCGTCGATCTTGGGCTTCAGCACCGCCTCGAACCGCGCCTCGTCGAGATTGGCGAGCAGCGCGTCGTCCAGCACCATGGCGACGTGCCAGGCGCCGCCGATCGGGCCGAGATCGCGGCGGGTCTCGTCGAGCGCCTTCTCCAGCGCCGCCGCATCGGCCGCGTCGCAGGCGAACACCTTGACCTTGGCGCCGGCCGCCTCGATGCGGGCCACGCCGTCCCGAGCCGCCTGGGTCGAGGCGCCGGATCGGCCGATCAGAGCGATCTTTTTGGCGCCGTTCGCCACCAGCCATTCGGCGGTCGCGAGCCCGAAGCCGCCGAGGCCGCCGACCAGCACGTGCGCGCCCTCAGCCGCCCGGAATGCCGGCGGCCTGGTCTCGCCAAGCTTGGACGGATCGAGCGGCCGGACCACGATCTTGCCGACATGGCCGGACTGCTGCATCAGCCGGAAGGCGTCGCGGATCTCGTTCGGCTCATAGGCCCGGTAGGGCAGGGGCGCGAACACGCCCTTGCCGAACAGCTTCATGCACTCGCCGAACAGGCGCTGCCCGAGATCGCCGCGGTGGATCAGCAACTGGTCGGCGTCGATGCCGAAATAGCTGATGTTGCGGCGGAACGGGCGGAGCCCGAGGCGGCTGTTGGCGTAATAGTCGCGCTTGCCGAGCTCCAGGAAGCGGCCGAACGGACGCAGCACGCTCAAGGAGCGCTCCATCGCCTCGCCGAACAGCGAGTTCAGCACCACGTCGACGCCTTCGCCGCCGGTGAGCTTCTTCACCTCGTCGACGAATTCCAGGCTGCGGCTCGACAGCACATGGGTCGCCCCGAGCGCGCGCAGCAGGTCGCGCTTCTCGTCGGAGCCCGCCGTCGCGATGACCTTCGCGCCCTTCCAGAGCGCGATCTGCAGAGCCGCGAGGCCGACGCCGCCGGCGCCGCCATGGATCAGCACCCACTCGCCGCGCCGGAGCTGGGCCAGATGCTGAAGCGCGTAATAGGCTGTCAGGAAGCAGACGGGGATGGTCGCGCCTTCCTCGAAATTGATCGAGTCCGGCAGCGGCGCGACGGCTGTCTCCGAGGTCACGACGCGCGAGGCGAAGGCGCCGGACGCGAACGCGACGACGCGATCGCCGACCCGGTAGCGCTTCACGCCTGGGCCCACGGCCGTGACCACGCCTGCGCATTCGATGCCGAGGCCGGGGCCGGCGAAGCCGTCCTCGAGCGCCTCTTCGGGCAGCAGCCCGAGCGCCCACATCACGTCGCGGAAATTGAGGCCGACGGCGGAAACGTCGATCGCGACCTGGCCTTCGGCAGGGTCGAGCGCCGGAGCCGCGACCCAGGACAGGTCGTCGAGGCCGCCGTCGCGGCCGGATTCCAGCGCAGCGACCTGTGGGGCCTCGACGTCAGACGCCGCCGTGGGGAATTCTGGAAGGCCGGGCCGCAGGCGCGGCGCCAGCACGCCGTCCGCGGTGATGGCGAGTTCGACATCGTCCTTCGGGGCGGCGAGTTCCGCCGCCACGGCGCGCGCCGCCTCTTCCGGGCTGAGGTCGGAAGACACGTCGAGCAGCCGGATGTCTACGCCCCGCAGCTCGTTCCGGACGACGCGCAGGAAGCCTGCCAGCGCCGCCTGTTCCGGACGATCCTCGCCAGCGCCGACGCCGCCGGCCAGCGCGCCGGGCGCGACCGCCCACAGGCGGGCCGAGACGTCATGCACCGCGCGGGCGAGCGACAGCAGCCGGCCAGCGCGGTTCGCGGTCGCGGTCGAAAGCGCGCCCGCCGCTGAATCGAACACCGCGACCACGTCGGCGGAAGCGCCGGTCGCGCCCTTTGCTGGAGCCCGGAGGCCGAGATCGGCCGCCGGCGCCCAGCCCTGCTCGCCATGAGCATGGCCGTTGGCCTTGCCGTTCGTCCGGCTGACGCCGGACGCGGGAGCCTGATTCACCGTGACGGGGCGTCCCAAACCCTCGATCGCGCGCGCGATCGCGAGCGACAGCCCTTCCGGCGCGCCGGCGGCCTCGGCCGTGAGGACCACAGGGGCGACATGCGCGGCGGGCTCGGCGGCGGCGATCGGACGCCGACGTTTGGCGGCGAGCACCAGCGAAGTCGGGGAGCGAGCGCCCGAAACCGGCGCGATCGCCTGGTCCGCCAGGCGGGCGTCGCCCAGATCAGCAGTCCAGTCGATCGCAGACCGCGCGCCGCCGATCGGGAATTCAGGTGACGCCGAGCGCCCGAACCAGCCGGTCTGGAGGCCGAACACGACGTCCAGGAACGGCGTGGGCGCGAGCGCCGCCAGCACAAGGCAGCCGCCGTCCGAGATCCGGGCGCCGAGCCGGCGCATGGCGTCGGCCGCAGCGACGGCGGAGCCCCAGCCAAGCGAGCCCACCACCAGATCGAACCTCCCGGCGTCTGCGCCGTCGGAAGCGAGATCGAACTGCTCGACCGCAACGTTCGGCTCGCCCGCAAAGGCGAAGCGCAGCCGCTCGGCGGCGGTCGCGTCGGGGTCCGTCACGAGGAGCGTCACGCGCGGATCGCCGGCGAGCGGCGCGAGCCGCCGCGTGAGCGCACCGGAGCCGGCGCCGATCTCCAGGATGCGGATCGGCCGCCCGGCGGGGCTCCGCGCGACCAGATCGGCCGCCATCTCGGCGACGGCGGCGGCGCCGGCGGCCACCAGCGGCGCGGCGCTGCCGGCATGCGCCAGCGTCGAAGCCCCATAGGGCGACGCGAGCGGACCTTCCTTCAGCGCCTTCGGCAGCAGCACCGCAGCGCGCGTCGCGAGCACGCACTCGGCCCCGCGGTCTGGATAGTCCGCGAGGATGGCGCGGATGATCTCCGCCGACGGCGGCAGCCCGGTCTTGGCGGCGAGCGTCCACACGTCGCCATCGAGCGCGGCGTGGCCTTGATGTTCGAGCAGGCCAAGGAGGCTGTAGGCCAGCGGCGCCGAGGCGGCGGCGAGGCGGCCGCGCTTGATGAGATCGGCGACCGCGCCCTGCCGCTTGCGACCGAGGATCGCCGACAGGCTTTCATGCGCGGCCGCGACCGCGAAAGCTTCCAGCAGGAGATCGTCTTCGGGGCGCTCGGCCTCTTCGGCCGCAGTCAGGCCGAGCGCGCCCGCGCGGGCGGCGAGCTCTTCGCCGGTCGGCGCAGGCTCGGAGTCCTGGTCGGACGCGCCGACGAGCGCCGGGGCATAATGATAGGACAGCCGCTCCAGCGGCGTCCGCCGCGACAGCGTCACGGCGCGGAAGCGCGCATCCGCCAGCACCGCGACGATCTCGCCATCAAGGCCGAGGATCGTGAAGGTCGCGTCGATCGAGCGCGGGCTGAGGCGCCGCACCACGATCTCCGCGCCTGCGATCGAGGCCCCTGGCTTGAGCAGCCGCAGCGATCCGAAGCGCATCGGCAGATAGGTGACGTCCGGACGGTCGCCGTGAACGCCGAACAGCGTCAGCAGGGCGTGGAAGCACGAGTCAAAATCGGCGGGATGCAGACCGTAGCGTTCGTCGCGCTCGCCCTTGCGGGCTTCCACCGAACGGAGGCGGACCGACAGCCTGTCCGGCCCGTAACGCACCACATGGTCCACGACCTGGAAGGCGGGGCCGAAGCCGAGGCCGTGGGCCTCCGCACGGGCGTAGAGGTCGGCGGCGCGGAAGATCTCGCCCTCATGCGCGGGCGCGGCCGGCGCCTCGGCGACGATCGTCGGGGGCGCCGAGACGCGGCCGATCGCATGCACGACCCAGCCGTCGTCGCGCAGCCGCGGACGGCTGAGGATCTCGACCGTCCGGCTCTCGGGAGAAACGCGGGTGCGGACCTCCGACATGGCGTCGGGGTCGAGCGTCAGCGCATGCGGAATCTCGAAATCCGAAAGCTCGACGATGTCGGCCTTCAGCCAGCCTCGGCCGGCCGCGAGCGCCATCTCGGCGAGCGCCGCGCCGGGGACGATGACCCGGCCGGACACTTTGTGGTCCGCGAGCAACGGCGCGACGGCCGGATCGAGATGCGAGGTCCACTCGTCCGAATCTGCGCGCAGGCGCGAGCCGATCAGCGGATGCGGGTCAAAGCCGCGATAGAAGGACTGCGCTTCCGCGGTCGCGCCGACCGCGAAATCGGTGTTCTGCCACGGATAGGTCGGCAGCCGGACGGCCGAGCCGTCGAGCTTGCCGAAGGCGAGATCGCGATCGACGCGGCCGCCCTTGGCGATGACCCGCGCCAGCGCGCGGCGGAGCGGATCATGCTCGCCAGCGCCGTGATCGTCGCAGGACAGCACGCCGCCCGTGACCTCGGCGGCGGCGAGGCAGTCGGAGAGATAGGTCTGCAGCACCGGCCGCGGCCCGATCTCCACGAACACGCGCGCGCCTTCCTCGACGGCGGCCGCGACCGCGTCGGCGAAGCGCACCGGGCGACGCACGTTCTCCCACCAGTAGCCGGCGCCGAGCTCGGCCCCGTCGATGACCCCGCCGGTGACGCTCGACACGAAGGTGCGCTGCGTCGCGCCCGGCTGCAGGCCCGCGAGATCGGCGAGCAGCGGCTCCTTCACGGCGTCGATCAGGCCGGTGTGGAACGGATAATCGATGTCGAGCACGCGCACCGGCACGCGCCGCGTGCGGGCGAAGCGGCTGAGCTCCTTGATCTCGGTCTCCGGCCCGGAGATCGTGATCGAGCGCTCGCTGTTGATGGCGGCGATCTCGACATTCGCGAAGCCGCCGTCGCGCAACAGCGCGGTGACCTCTTCGGCCGGCAGCAGAACGGCCGCCATCGTGCCGTTCTTCCAAGCGATCTCCTGGTGAACGCTGCGCGAATGCACGACCGACACGGCCTGGTCGAGCGTTAGCGCGCCCGAGGCGGCGGCGGCCGCGACTTCGCCGACCGAATGGCCGAGCACCATGTCGGGCGTCAGGCCCTCGGCCGCGAGCGCGGCGGTCGTTGCGACCTGAACCGCGAACATCAGGGGCTGCGCGGTCTCGGCGCGGCGCAGACGGTCGGGCAGGTCGTCGGCGAACAGGGCGTCGGCGATCGACCATTTGGCGAGCGCGCCGAAGCGGGCGTCGATCTCCGAGATTTTCTGCCGGAAGGTCGCGTTGCGGGCGTGCAGCTTGCGGCCCATGCCGGCCCATTGCGAGCCGTTGCCCGAAAACGCAAATGCGACCAACGCGTCGCGGCCAACCGCGCCGTCGATCGCGGCGTCCTTCGCCTCGCCGCCCTCGGCCACCGCGGCCAGCGTCGCCGCCCAGGTCGAGGGATCGTCGCTCTCGAGCACCAGCCGGCGGGGCAGCAGGTCACGCGTCGCCGCGACGCTCTTGGCGATATGGCGGGCGGCTGCGGGCTCGCGGCCCTCGAGCAGCTTGGCGTAGGTCCCGGCGAGCGCCGAGAGCGCCTCGCGGGTGCGGGCCGAGAGCGCGAGCACCGGGGTGTGGCCCTCCGCCGCGACAACGCGCGGCGCGGAGCGGCCGGAGCGGTCCTCGGGCGTCGGATCGCAGACGATGACATGCGCGTTGGTGCCGCCGAAGCCGAAGGAGTTCACCCCGGCGTAACGCGGCGCAGACCCACGCGGCAGCGGAACCGCGCTCGTCGCGACATGCAGCTTCAGCGCGTCGAACGGAATGTCCGGGTTGAGCTCCGTGACATGCAGGCTCGCCGGGAGCAGATCGTGCTCGAGCGCCAGATCGGTCTTGAGCAGCCCGACGAGACCGGAGGCGGGCTCGAGATGGCCGACATTGGTCTTGACCGAGCCGATCGGGAGCGGTCCGACCGTGCGGCGCTTGACGGCCGCGCCGATCGCGTTGGCCTCCGCCGGGTCGCCGACCCGCGTGCCGGTGCCGTGCGCCTCGATGAAGGCGATGCTGTCGGGGTCGACGCCGGCCTCCTGGTAGACGCGCTCCAGCAGGCTGAGCTGCGCCTCGGAGGACGGCAGCGACATGCCGACGGTGCGGCCGTCCGAGTTCACGGCCGATGCGGCGATCATCAGGCGCATCGGCCGTTTGGCCGCGCGCGCGAGGTCGGCGCGCTCCAGAACGATCGCGACGCCGCCCTCGGAGCGGACATAGCCATCGCCGCTCGCGTCGAACGCATGGCAGCGGCCGCGCGGCGAGAGCATCGTCGCTTGGGCGAAGGTGATGAACGGGAAGGGGCTGGCGAGGATCGAGACGCCGACCACGATGGCGCGCTCGATGCGTCCGGCCTTGAGCGCCGCGACCGCTTCGTTCAGCGCGACCAGCGAAGACGAGCAGGCGGTGTCGACGGTGAAGCTCGGCCCGTGCAGATCGTAAATGTACGAAATACGATTTGATACGATGGAGAGCGTATTGCCGGTCGCGAAATAGGCGTCCGCCGACGACGGATCGAAGATGATGCGGTTTCCGTAGTCGAGCGAAGAGGTGCCGACATAGACGCCGGTCTCCGAGCCGGCGATCGATGACGGCGGAATGCCGGCGTCCTCAAGCGCCTCCCAGACGAGCTGCAGCGACAGGCGCTGCTGCGGGTCCATCTGCTCGGCCTCGCGCGGCGAGATGCCGAAGGCCGCCGGGTCGAAGCCCCAGATGTCGTCCAGAACGCCCGCGGCGAACGTGTAGGTCTTGCCTGGCTCGCCCTTGCGCGGGTGGAGGTAGCGCGCGTGATTCCAGCGGTCCTCGCCGACCGAGGTGACGGCGCAACGTCCCTCGGACAGCAGCGACCAGAACGACCCGACGTCATTGGCGCCGGGAAGCCGGCACGAGCGGCCGACAATGGCGAGCGAAGGCGTCTTCTTCATGAGCGGCGACGCAGCCCCGCGAGGCGCGGCAGGCGCGGCTTTATGAAGAGACCACTCTCGGCCGGCGCGAAAACAGACATGAACCCGGGCTCCGGGGCACAGCCCGGCGCGCCGGGCAGGACGAGGTTCGTTGGGGGCTTCGGCCGTCTATCGGGGCTTTACGAAAATGTGTCAAGCGCGCCCACGAAGGCGGACGCCGCCGCTCCGCGCCTCTCAACAACCCCTTTAAAGGGGTTCCCAAATACCCTACCGTGATGGTGACGGCCAAGTTGTTTGAGAGACGCCGCAGCCGGCACCCGCTTTGGCGCGGCTCCCGAATCGCCGAGGCCGGCTCACCGCGGCTTGGAGAGACGCCGCGCGTTCGCCCGCACCGTGCGATGAACCGGAGCCAGCGCCGCCTCCCCCGCCGCGACCATCAGGCCGGCCGCCGCGACGGGTCCGACCGCGGTCGCCAGCCCACCGAGAACCTGACCTGCGGCGACTGTTCCCTCGAAGGCAGCCGAGAGCTTCTCCGTCACCATGCGGTAGTTCTCACGCGCGCCGCGCGAGGTCGGCCTGCCGCCCTCGGCGACCATGCTGCCGAGGCGGCTGGCGACCACGAAGCCGGCGAACGGCGCCATGGCCGCATAGCCGGTCGCAAGAGCCGCCTGCCGTCGCCAAAGCTCGAGAAGCTCAAAGGGGTCCATAAGTGTCCCGCTCGTCTGACGCCAAGCGAGGATCGCTGCGTCGCAGCAAACTAACACCCCGGAGCCCACTTCCGTTCAGCGTCGTCGTCGCACGCCAGACCTGCGCGGCCGGAGCGGGTCGGCTTTGCGCCCCCGCGCGTTGACCAGCGCCGGCGGGAGCTGCCATAGGGCGCGCCCGGCCACGCGCACGAAACCCGATGATCGCCAGCCTGGAACGCATCGGATCGAACCTGTTCCAGCGGCCTTACCTGCTGCTGTCGCTCACGTCGCTGTTCTGGGCCGGCAACCTCGTGCTTGGGCGGTTCGTCGCCGGGCATGTGCCGCCGGTGACGCTCGCCTTCGCGCGCTGGGCGGGCGCGTTCACTCTGCTCATCGGTTTCGCGCTGCCTCATCTGCGGCGCGACTGGCCGGCGATCCGCGGCAGTCTCGGCCGGCTGTCGCTGATGGCCCTCACCGGGATCGGCGCCTACAACACGCTCGCCTACTGGGGTTTGCAGAGCACCGAGGCCCTGAACGCGCTGCTGATCCAGTCGACCGGCCCGCTGCTGATCGGCGTCTGGACCGCGCTGCTGTTCCGCGATCTGATGAGCCGCGCCCAGCTGCTCGGCGTTCTGGCCTCGCTCGTGGGCGTGGCGGTGATCGTCAGCCGGGGCGATCTGTCCTCGCTGGCGCGCATTCATCTCAACGCGGGCGACCTCGCGATCCTGATCGCCATGGTGATCTACGGGCTTTACTCAGCGCTGCTGAGACTGAAGCCGCCGATGCACTGGCTGTCGTTCCTGACGGCCACGATCGGTCTCGGGGCTCTGTTCCTGGTCCCGCTTCTGGTCGCGGAACTCAGCTCCGGGCGCGCCATCATGCTCGACGCCACCACCGCAGGCGCGATCGCCTATGTGGCGATCTTCCCCTCCACGCTGGCCTATCTGTTCTTCATCCGCGGCGTGGAGCTGATCGGCGCAAACCGCGCCGGGCCGTTCTTCCACCTGATGCCGCTGTTCGGCGCCATCATGGCGATCGCCTTCCTGGGCGAGCGCCCGCAGCCGTTCCACGCGGTCGGCTTCGCGCTGATCCTCGCCGGCGTCGCAATAGCGGCGCGACGCCGGGCGCCGAAGGTAGCTCAGGAGGTCTGACGCGGCCGGCTGGGCCGGCCGCGGTTCGGCCCTACGCGATGCCGTCGATCGTGCCGTCCGGCAGCAGCTTGATGTTCGCCGAGGCAGGGACTTTCGGAAGTCCCGGCATGGTCATGAGGTCGCCGCAGATCACCACCACGAAGCCCGCGCCCGCCGAGAGGCGAACCTCGCGGATCGGCAGCGTGTGGCCGGTCGGCGCGCCAAAGGCGGTCGGATCCGCGGAGAAGGAGTTCTGGGTCTTGGCGATGCAGACCGGGAACTTGCCGTAGCCGGCGTCCTCCCACTCCTTGAGCTGCTTCTTGATCGCCGCGGAGGCCTGCACCTTGTCGGCGCGGTAGATCTCCTTGGCGATGGTCTCGACCTTCTGCAGCAGCGGCATGTCGTCGGGGTAAAGCGGCTTGAAATCGGCCGTCTGCTCGCTCGCGACCCGAACGACCTCACGCGCCAGCGCCTCGGCGCCCTTGCCGCCGTCCGCCCAATGCCGGCAGACCACGGCCTCGACGCCGAAATCGCGGCGCACGGCGGTCTGAAGCGCCTCGATCTCCGCATCCGTATCGGCCACGAAGTGGTTGATCGCCACAACGACCGGCACGCCGAACTTCTTCACGTTCTCGATGTGCCGCCCGAGATTGGCGAGACCCGCCTTGAGCGCCTCGACGCTCTCGGTCTTCAGGTCATTCTTGGCCATGCCGCCATGCATCTTGAGCGCGCGGACGGTCGCGACGATGACCACCACGTCCGGCGAGAGCCCGGAGAAGCGGCACTTGATGTCCATGAACTTCTCGGCGCCGAGATCCGCGCCGAAGCCGGCCTCCGTCACCGTCCAGTCCGCGAGCTTCATCGCGGTCGAGGTCGCGATCACCGAGTTGCAGCCATGCGCGATGTTGGCGAACGGGCCGCCATGGATGAACACCGGCGAGCCCTCGATCGACTGCACCATGTTCGGCCGCAGCGCGTCGCGAAGCAGCACGCCGAGCGAACCCTGAGCGTCGACGTCCTTCGCGGTGATCGGCTTCCGGTCAGGCGTGTAGGCGACGACGATGCGGCTGATCCGCTCCTCGAGGTCGTGGAGGTCCTTGGCCAGGCAGAAGATCGCCATGATCTCGGAGGCGACCGTGATGTCGAAGCCGGCCTCGCGAGTGTAGCCGTTGGTGGGCGCGCCGACGCCCGAGATGATGGAGCGCAGCGTCCGGTCGTTCATGTCGAGCACGCGGCGGAACACGATGCGGCGCGGGTCGATGTTGAGCGGGTTGCCCCAGTAGAGCGAGTTGTCGACGAGCGCGGCGAGCAGGTTGTTCGCGCTGGTGATGGCGTGAAAATCGCCGGTGAAGTGCAGGTTGATCTGCTCCATCGGCACGACCTGCGCCTTGCCGCCGCCGGCCGCGCCGCCCTTCACGCCAAACACCGGACCGAGCGACGGCTCGCGCAGACACATGATGGCCTTTTCGCCGATCAGGTTCAGCGCGTCGCCCAGCCCCACCGTCGTGGTCGTCTTACCCTCGCCCGCGGGAGTCGGGCTGATCGCCGTCACCAGCACGAGCTTGGCGTCCGGCTTGCCCGGCAGCTCGGCGATGAAGCGGTCGTCGACCTTGGCGATGTGCTTGCCGTAATTGTGGAGCGCGTCCTCGGGAACGCCGACCTTGGCTGCGATCTCGACGATCGGCTTCAGTTCGGCCGCGCGGGCGATCTCAATGTCGGTCGGCATTCAGCAACGGCTCCAGCGGAAGAAAAGTCGACCCGGCCAAGCCGGGCGCCGCTGTTTTGGCCCGCCGTGGCGGGCGCCGCAAGCCAATGGCTCGCTGCATTGCAATGCGCGCGACGAAGGTATGACGCGCGGGGGCGCAAGATGCGTGAAGTTTTTTCTCAGGAAGAAAAAAATTCTACTGGATCAGGCCCATCGCCCTGAGCGCCTGGCCCGCAAGCGTCAGGAAGGCCGCGTCCAGAACCACAAAGCCGAGCGCCAGCGCCGGCAGCGTCGCTACGCCGCTCCGCGCCTGTCGCCGGTTCCGGCTCGCCAGATTGGCGCCACGAGACTGATCGCGCATGCGGCTGTCCTCGCTCGGCTCGCGCCCAGAAAATCTGGGTCGAACCTGCAGCCTGCGCGCCGAATTATTGACGAAGGGTGACCGACGTCCGCCGCGCCGAGCGAGGACGCTCATCTTGCCCGCGAATTCGCATGAGTCCGGAAGACCGGCCGCCCATCTGGCGGGAGAGCAAGCTCTCGCCGGACGCTCCGCCGCTACCAATTTGTCGGGCGACGACCATTTTGATTTAAATACGAGTTTTTGCTTGTCGGTATTTACGTAATCTCAAGGTCAGCCCGGTAACGTGCAGTTGTTCCCCGCGAGCCGACGACATCCAGAGGACGCGCGACGGGGGGAGCTGTCGTCATCTCCGCGGATCAGGAGTGTTTCGCATGAGCATCGTCAAGCGTTTCGCGAAGGACCAGTCCGGCGCCACCGCGATCGAATACGGCCTGATCGCGGTCGGCATCGCGATCACCATTATCGCCGTCGTCAAAGGCGTCGGCGGCTCGCTGAACAGCGCCTTCACCAACGTCAACACCGGCCTGAAGTAAGCGCTGCAGCAGTCGACCATTTTTCGGCAGTCACGTCGGCCGTCCGGAACGCTCCGGGCGGCCGAATTCGTTAGCGGCTCACTCGGAGCGGTTGCCGCTCGACATGCCGTTGCGCTGGGTGATCTGGGTCGCGGTGGCCGAGAAGGCCTCGGCGGTGTCGCCGATCGACAGGACCGGCTCGCAGCGCGGGTTGCAGGCGAAGCTCTCGCGCTTCCCTCCTTTCTGCACCACCAATGTTCCGTCCGCCGGGCGGCCGACATTGACGATGGTCTCGCTGAGCACCGCGCCGGCGCCGTCGAGCAGCATGATGTTGGTCGAGCCGAAGCTCTTGCCGGTGACGACCAGGACCCCGTTGCGCTGCGTGGTGGCGTCGGCGATCAGCGGATTGCCGATGATGACCGTGGCCGTCCCTTCGGGGGCGCGCATGATGCTGGCGCGATCCACGGCCACGCTGAGCGTGTCCTGCGCCGCGAAAGCGGGCTGGGTGAATACTCCTACGGACAGGGCGCCGAACAGGCCGCCGATGCGCAGCATAACCGCAAGAGAGGAGGTCATGAGGTCGTTCCCCAAAATTCGTGCTGCTATTGAGGCGGAATTAGGTGAACGAAACCCTAAGGGCGTTCGCCTTCTTCATCATGCGCCGGATCTGCAGGCGCCTTTGATGCCTCGAAACAGTCCCGAACCGAATGCATTGGCCAAGACCAAGTCGACATAGCTTTGACGAAACCTTATGTATTTACCTCCCAAGGATATATTAATCACGGTTATCTTCTCAACCATGCCTTAACCGTGTTTCTCTGCGTTTTGAATCACATAATAATCGCTTTTCAGATTAACCTAATTGCAACTGCGGCAGGCTATGTCTTGGAACGTTCCCGGCGCCTAAAGCGTGGATGAACGGGGACAGGAGCAGTCGCAACCTCCGGCAACCAGGGATTCGGTTATGAGCATCATCAAGCGTTTCGCCAAGGATCAGTCCGGCGCCACCGCGATCGAGTACGGCCTGATCGCCGTCGGCATCGCCATCACGATCATCGCCGTCGTGCGCGGCGTCGGCACCTCGCTGAACACCGCCTTTACCAACGTCAACAGCAACCTGCAGTAATCGCCGGCCGTCGGGGGTTCTGCTCGACGCTCCTCGACCGGGGCCGCGCTAACGCGGTCCCGGTCTGTAGCCGAAGAGAACTCCCCGACCGGCGCGGGCCGCAAGCGGCCTGCCTTGTTAGCGTCATTCGTCCCTTGTTAGCGATTTCGCCGTATCAACGGCCTGGTTCCGCGGCAGGGCGACGCCATGCTTGAAACTTTCGTCGTCGTGGTTCTGCCGGCGCTCGTCGTGGTGGCGGCGGTCTCCGACCTGATGACCATGACGATTCCGAACGCGCTGGTTCTGGTGGTCGTCGCCGCGTTTGCGGCGGCCGCCCCGCTCGCCGGCCTCGACCTCGCCGCAGTCGGCGGCCATGTCGCAGCGGCCGCGCTCGTGCTCGTCATCGGGCTGCTTCTGTTCATTCCCGGCTGGATCGGCGGCGGCGACGCAAAGCTCGCGGCGGCCCTCGCCCTGTGGCTCGGTTTCGACCCCCTGCTGACGTGGTTCGTGCTGTTCGCGCTGTTCGGCGGCGGGCTGACGCTCGTCACGCTCTACTATCGCTCGGCGCCGCTGCCGCGGCGGCTCAGCCGCGTCGAGTGGCTGGAGCGGCTGCATCATCCGAAGTCGGGCGTGCCGTATGGCGTCGCCCTCGCCGCCGGCACGCTCGTGCTCTGGCCCGACACGAGCTGGTTCGCCGGCCTTGGCTGATCGGCGGAGCCTCGACAGAGGTTTAGCCCACGGTGAGGAAAGTCTAACGAGCCCTCTATAAAGCCCTTAATCGGCGACCTCTCGTTAACCATGAATTGACGTTTGGCTGTTTAGCTCAACCCAAGAAATCAGGCGCTCCGCTGGAGGCCTCGATGCTCGGGGGACGATCATGACAGCCGCACGCCTCGTGGTCCTCGCGATAGCGCTGGTTGCCGCTGCGGGAGCCGCGATGCTGGCAGGCGGATCAGGCAATGACGCGCCGAGCCAGGCCCAGGCGCCGATCGAGACCGTCGACATCCTGGTCGCGGCCGGCGACATCGGAATGGGCAGCGCCGTCCGGGCCGAAGACGTCCGGTGGCAGGCCTGGCCGAAGGAAGCCGCCAACGTCGCTTTCGTGCAGAAGCCGTCGGCCCCGAATGCGATCCAGGACACGGCGGGTTCCATCGCCCGGGCGCCGTTCGTCGCCGGCGAGCCGATCCGTCCCGACAAGCTGATCAAGGGCAGCGGCTCCGGCTACATGGCGGCGATCCTGCCCTCGGGCATGCGCGCCATCTCGATCGAGATCTCTCCGGAAACCGGCGCCGGCGGCTTTATCCTGCCGAACGACCGCGTCGACGTGATCCTCACGCGCAAGATCTCCGGGCCGAACGGCCGCGACGAATCCTACTCCGAGACGCTGTGCCGGAACGTCCGGGTGCTGGCGATCGACCAGACCGTCGAGGACAAGGACGGCCAGAAGGTGGTGGTTGGAAAGACCGCCACGCTCGAGCTGACCCCGATGCAGGCCGAACAGCTCGCGCTCAGCCGGCAGCAGGGCGCGATCGCGCTTGCGCTGCGCTCGCTGGTCGACTCCGGCGAGCAGGTCGACGCCTCGGGCGAGCCGGCGGGCGACCGCGGCGGCAAGGTCACTGTGGTCCGTTATGGCGTGGCCAGCGGCGGCGGCGGCCGCTGACCATGGACCTCACGTCTGCATCCGCCACTCCCAGCCGCTCAGCCATGCCCGAAGCGAAGAGCCTCGCGATGCCCATCGAAAACCGCATCCGCATGACCGGCCTCGTGACGCGCGCCCTGCGAGCTCTGCTCGTGGCGACCAGCACGCTGGCGCTCGCGACGCCGCACGCCGCCTTCGCGGCGGATCCAGCCTATCTCGACGGCGGCGGCTATGGCGCGGCGGGCGACAGCCGCATCGATCTCGGCATCGGCAAGTCCTACGTGGTCACGCTGCCGCGCGACGCCAAGGAGGTGTTCGTCGCCGATCCGACCGTCGCAAACGCCGTCGTGCGGTCGGCGCGAAAGGCGTATCTGATCGGCGCAGGCCCCGGCCAGACCGACGTCAAGTTCCTCGACAGCGACGGGCGCGAGATCGCCTCCTACGAGGTCTCGGTGTCCCGCGACGTGGGCTCGATCCGCTCCTCGATCAGCCGCTCGATCGACGGCGCAAATGTCCGCGTCGAGGGCGTCGGCGACGGGGTGGTGGTGACCGGCTCGGTCAAGTCCGCCCAGGAGGCGCAAACCGCAATCGACATCGCCGGCGGCTACATGGCCGATCCCAAGAAGGTCGTGAACGCGCTGCGCATCGAGAACCAGGACCAGGTCATGCTGAAGGTCAAGGTTGTCGAGATGCAGCGCGAGGTGCTCAAGCAACTCGGCATCGACTACGCGGCCAACGGCCTCGACATCTTCGGCGCGAAAGTCGTCGGCGCGACGCTGTTCCCGTTCAGCGCGACCGGAACCGTGCCCAGCAACCTGTTCAATCCGATGCTCAACGGCGGGACCGGGACGATCACCAACCCCACCGTCGGCTTCTTCAACAAGAAGAACACCTTCGGCAGTCAGCTGCAGGCGCTTGAGCGGAACGGCGTGTCGCGAACGCTCGCGGAGCCGACCCTCACGGCGATCTCCGGCGAGAGCGCGAAGTTCCTGGTCGGCGGCGAGTTTCCGATCATCACCGGCATCGACGCCGACACTCGCACCGCTACCGTCACCTTCAAGGAATTCGGCGTGGGGCTGAATTTCACCCCCGTCGTCCTCTCGGGCGGCAGGATCAGCCTCAAGGTCGCGACCGAAGTCAGCGAGATCGACAACACCACGTCGGTGACGATGTCGGGCACCACCATCCCGGGCCTGAAGACCCGTCGCGCCGACTCCACGATGGAGATCCCGTCCGGCGGCTCGCTCGTGATGGCCGGTCTCATCCAGCAACAGACCAAGCGCGCCGTGAACGGTCTGCCGGGGCTGATGAAGCTGCCGGTGCTGGGCCAGCTGTTCCGCTCCAATGACTACCAGCGCAACGAGACGGAACTCGCGATCTTCGTCACGCCCTACATCGCCAAGGCTGCGGCGCCGCAGAAGCTGGCCAGCCCTGACGACGGCTTCGCAGAGCCGACGGATCAATCGAACATTCTGCTCGGGCGCCTGAACCGGCTCTACGGCATCCCCGGCGAGATCGACCCGAACACCGTGAGCCACCGCCACGGCGGCTTCATTCTCGACTGAGCTCGCTCCGAGCGGAGTTTCCAAGATGACCCTGCAGCGTCAGTCTCAGTTCAAGAAAGCGCTCGCTCTGGGCGCGCTCCTCGCCTCGACCCTGGCGGTCGCGGGCTGCCACGGCGACCGCATCGTCGCCGACGCCTATCCGCAGACATATGAGCAGCGGCATCCGATCGTTCTCGCCGAGGGGGCGGCCCGGCTGGACCTTCCGGTCGGCGGCGGCCGGAGAGGTCTGACGGAGCGCCAGCGGGACGACATCAGGGCGTTCGCGGCGGACTGGCGCAAGAACGGCCGCGGCCCGGTCGGCATGCTGGTGCCTGCCGGCGGCCCGAGCGCAGGGGCGGCGGATTACGCGATTCCGGCGATCCGCACCACGCTTGCGGCGGCCGGCGTTCCCGCCACTGCGATCATCAGCCAGCGCTATCCAGCCGACGCTCCGGGCGTCGCCCCTGTGAAGCTCGGCTTCGTCAAGCTCAAGGCCGAAGTGCCGCATCCCTGCGGGCTGTGGCCCGAGGATCTCGGCCATGGCGCCGGCGACCTGTACGGCGAGACGCAGAACCGCGAGTACTGGAATTTCGGCTGCGCGACGCAACAGAATCTGGCCGCCCAAGTGGCTGATCCGGAAGATCTTGCGAGGCCCCGCACCGAGACGGCCATCTATGCGGCCCGCCGCCAGACGGTCATGGAGAAGTACAAGGCAGGTACCGACACGACGACCGACTACCGTCAGTCGGATGTCCAGGTCAGCACCATCGGCGGCGGAAACTAAGCGGGACGCATGATGATCAAGCACGTCCAAGAGCAGGTCGGCGGCTTCGGAAGCCAGGCGGATGCGCCCGGCGCCGCTGCCGCCCAGGTGATCGCGCCGCTTCCCCGCGTCTCGATCCAGGCCTTCTGCGAGACCCCGGAGATCGCGCGGCTGATCGAGCAGTCGACCTCCGACCGGCGCATGGAGAAGGCGCACGTCAAGGTCCAGATGGGCGGCGGTCTCGCGGCCTCCGAGGCCTATAAGAACGCGCCGACGCCGAACGTCATCGTCGTCGAGGGCGACGCGCATCGCGAGCGTCTGCTGGAGACGCTCGATCGGCTTTCGGAAGTCTGCGACAACGACACCAAGGTCGTCGTCATCGGACAGGTAAACGACGTCCTGCTCTACCGCGAGCTGATGCGGCTCGGCGTCAGCGACTATCTGGTGCCGCCTTTCGGGGTGGTGGATCTGGTGCGCTCGCTTTCGGAGATTTTCCGGGCGCCGGGCGCGGACCCGGTGGGACGCACCGTCGCCTTCGTGGGCGCGAAGGGCGGCGTCGGCGCCTCGACGGTCGCCCACAACGTGTCATGGGCGATCGCCCGCCAGCTGAAGCTCGACTGCGTCGTCGTCGACCTCGATCTCGCCTTCGGCACCGCCGGCCTGGATTTCAACCAGGACCCGCCGCAGGGCGTGGCCGAGGTGGTGTTCGCGCCGGACCGGCTCGACGCGGCGCTGGTCGACCGGCTGCTCTCGAAATGCACCGAACAGCTGAGCCTGCTGGCGGCGCCGGCGACGCTCGATCGGGTCTATGACTTCCACGAGGACGTGTTCGACCCGCTGCTCGAAATCCTGCGGTCGAACGTGCCATGCGCCGTGCTCGACATTCCGCATGTCTGGACCGCCTGGTCCAAGCGCGCGCTGATCGCCGCCGACGAGGTCGTGCTGGTGGCGAGCCCCGACCTCGCCAATCTCCGCAACGCGAAGAACATGATCGACCTGCTGCGGAGCGCGCGGCCCAACGACGCCGCGCCGCGTCTGGTGCTCAATCAGGTGAGCGTGCCGAAGCGGGCCGAGATCAAGCCGGGCGACTTCGCGAAGGCTCTCGATCTGCAGCCGTCGGCGGTGATCGCGTTCGATCCGCAGCTGTTCGGGACGGCCGCCAACAACGGCCAGATGATCGCCGAGACCTCGCCCTCCAACAAGGTCAACGAGGCCTTCCTCGAGCTTGCGAAGAAGCTGACCGGCAAGAGCGAGGCGCGCCGCGTCAAGAAGACGATGCTCGATCCGATCATGGCGCGCATCAACTGGAAGAAGGCCGGCTGAGGCCGGCCGCGAGCGGAGCGAACGATGTTCGGAAAGCGTGGGTCCACGGTCACGCCTGCCGCGGCCGGTTTCGGCCGCACGTCGGGCAATGGCGAGTTCGGCGCGCCGCTGATCCCCGTCGCCCCGATCGCGCCGACCCCGGCCGCCGCCCAGCCGGAGGCGCGGTCGACGACGACGCCGCCTGCTGCGCCGGCCGAGGCGAGGCGCACCGACGACTACTTCCAGACCAAGAGCCGGATCTTCGGCGCGCTGATTGAGGCGATCGACCTCGCCCAGCTCGCGCGTCTCGACACCGAGAGCGCGCGCGAGGAAATCCGCGACATCGTCAACGAGATCATCGCGATCCGAAACGTCGTGATGTCGATCGCCGAGCAGGAGGAGCTGCTCGAGGACATCTGCAACGACGTGCTCGGCTATGGCCCGCTCGAGCCGCTGCTGGCGCGCGACGACATCGCCGACATCATGGTGAACGGCGCCGAGCGGACCTATATCGAGGTCCAGGGCAAGGTGCAGAACACCCATGTCCGCTTCCGCGACAACGCGCAGCTGCTGAACATCTGCCAGCGCATCGTCAGCCAGGTCGGCCGGCGCGTCGATGAGAGCTCGCCGATCTGCGACGCGCGCCTGCCGGACGGCTCCCGCGTCAACGTCATCGTCGGCCCGCTCGCGCTCGACGGCCCGACGCTCACCATCCGCAAGTTCAAGAAGGACAAGCTGACGCTCGACCAGCTCGTCCGGTTCGGCTCGATCAGCCCGGAAGGCGCCGAGATCCTCAAGATCATCGGCCGCGTCCGCTGCAACGTGCTGATCTCCGGGGGCACGGGCTCCGGCAAGACCACGCTGCTCAACTGCCTCACGCGCTACATCGACGAGGACGAGCGCATCATCACCTGCGAGGACGCAGCCGAGCTCCAGCTGCAGCAGCCGCACGTCGTCAGGCTCGAGACCCGGCCGCCGAACCTCGAAGGCGAGGGCCAGGTCACGATGCGCGACCTGGTGAAGAACTGCCTGCGCATGCGTCCCGAGCGGATCATCGTGGGCGAGGTGCGCGGCCCCGAATCTTTCGACCTGCTGCAGGCGATGAACACCGGCCATGACGGCTCGATGGGCACGCTGCACGCCAACTCGCCCCGCGAAGCGCTGTCGCGCCTCGAGAGCATGATCACGATGGGCGGCTATTCGCTGCCCTCCAGGACGATCCGCGAAATGATCACCACCTCGGTCGACGTGGTGATCCAGGCCTCGCGCCTGCGCGACGGCTCGCGCCGCATCACCCATGTCACGGAGGTGATGGGGATGGAGGGCGACGTCATCATCACCCAGGACATTCTCGTCTACGACATCCTCGGCGAGGACGCGAACAAGCGCCTGATCGGGCGGCACAGGTCGACCGGCATCGGCCGCCCGCGCTTCTGGGAGCGCGCCCGCTATTTCGGCGAGGAGAACAGGCTGGCGGCCGCGATCGACGCGATGGACGTCGACGCCGGCTCCCGCGTGGCATGAGGACGCCGAAGAAGGCTGCGCGATGATGATCTCCGCCAATCTCGCCTTCATCCTGCTCGCCGGCATCGCGGCCGCCGGCGCGGCCTACGCGCTGCTCTACCCCTACCTGACCGGAGCGGCCCGTCTGGAGAAGCGCCAGAAGATGGTCGGGCTCGACCGTCGGCGGAGCGTCTCGCCGGCGATCGTGGCCGACAGCCTGCGGCGCGGCCAGGTGGCGGACAGCCTGAAGGCGCTCGACGAGCGTCAGAAGCGGATCAACCGGCCGACCCTCGAGATGCGCATCGCGCAGGCGGGGCTCACCTGGTCCAAGGAGAGATTTTACGTCGTCAGCGCCGCTATCGGGGCGGCGCTCGCCTTCGCGGCGTTCATGGCGACGGGCGACTGGCGCATCGCAGCGGCGCTCGGTTTCGTCGGCGGTCTCGGCGCGCCGCGCTGGATGCTCTCGTTCCTCAAGAAGCGGCGCATCAACCGCTTCCTCACGGAGCTCCCGAACGGCGTCGAGGTCATTCTGCGCGGCCTGAAGTCAGGCCTTCCGCTCGGCGATTGCATCCGCATCGTCGCCAACGAGGCCCAGGAGCCGGTCAAGTCGGAATTCCGCAAGATCGTCGAGGAGCAGACCGTCGGCATCCCGCTCGCGGAGGCGGCGGGCAAGCTCTACGAGCGCATGCCGGTGTCGGAAGCCAACTTCTTCGGCATCGTGATCGCGATCCAGTCCAAGGCCGGCGGCAGCCTGTCGGACGCGCTCGGCAACCTCTCCAAGGTGCTGCGCGACCGCAAGAAGATGAAGCAGAAGATCCAGGCGCTCAGCATGGAGGCGAAAGCCTCGGCGTCGATCATCGGCGCTCTGCCGCTGATCACCATCGGCGCGATCTCCTACACCAGCCCGAGCTACATGGAGCTGATGTGGAACACCGGCATCGGCCGCGCGCTGCTGGTGCTGTCGGCGGCCTGGATGCTGACCGGCATCCTGGTCATGCGGAAGATGATCAACTTCGATTTCTGAGCCGCCCTCTGGCGGAAACGGCGCGGCGCGCAACGGGGACCGGCAGATGGTCGAGCAGATCTTCAGGACCATTAACGATCCGCACGCGATGGCCGCGCTTCTCGCCGGCATCGCCGCGATCGCGACGGTGCTGACCTTCGCGATGCCGTTGCTCGCGGGCAATCCGCTCGACAAGCGCATGAAGGCGGTCGCGACGGAGCGCTCCAAGATCCGCGCGCGGGAGCGCGAGCGGCTCGCCCGCGGCGAGCGCCGGGGCCTGAAGCGCGAACCCAAGGCCTACATGCAGAACATCGTCAGCCAGTTCAATCTGACGAAACATCTCGGCACCGAGGACGCCAAGGAACGGCTGCAGATGGCCGGCTACCGCGGACAGAGCGCGATGGTGGCCTTCCTGTTCTTCCGGTTGGTGGCCCCGCTCGTCTTCCTCGCCTGCGCGCTTTTCTATCTCTTCGTCATCAACGATTTTGGTCTGTCGTCGTTGATCCGGATCGGGGGGGTGGTGTTCGCCGCCTATCTCGGCGTCAAGGCGCCGGAACTGTTCCTCAAGAACCAGACCCAGAAGCGCCAGTCCTCGATCAAGAAGGCGTTTCCGGACGCGCTCGATCTGATGCTGATCTGCGTCGAGTCCGGCATGTCGATCGAGGCCGCGTTCCGCAAGGTCGCCGACGAGATCGGCTCGCAGTCGGTGCCGCTCGCCGAGGAGCTGACGCTCGCCATGGCCGAGATGGCTTACCTGCAGGACCGCCGGCTGGCCTACGAGAACCTCGGGCTGCGCACCGGCCTCGAAAACGTCAAGGCGGTCGGCACGGCGCTGATCCAGGCCGACAAGTACGGCACGCCGATCGGGCAGGCGCTGCGCGTCCTCGCCCAAGACAGTCGCGACACCCGCATGGCGGACGCCGAGAAGAAGGCGGCAGGCCTGCCGCCGAAGCTCACGGTGCCGATGATCGTGTTCTTCCTGCCCGTGATCTTCATCGTGATCCTTGGGCCGGCCTACATCCAGGTCATGGCGGTCAGATAGAGGCGGCTACTCCCGCGGCGGGAGTTCCTCGGCCGGCTCGATGTCCGGCTCCGCCGGCGCGGTCGGCTGATGCGGGAAACCCTCGATCGAGCCGAGCGGCTTGGCGTCGCGCTTGATCTCGATCGGGCTCGTCACCCAGGCGGTCATCAGCTCCGCGAGCGAGCGCAGCGCATGCATGTGGATGCGCTCATAGCCGTGGCTTGCGTCGACGCCGAACGTCGCCAGCGCCGTGCGCACGTCCGCGCCGGCCTCGATCGCCGACGCGCTGTCTGAACGGTAGTAGCGGAACACGTCGCGCTGGTGCCGGATGTCGTTCTCGCGCGCGAGCCGGATCAGGTCGTGCGTCAAGTGGTAGTCGAACGGCCCGGTCTGGTCCGCCATCGCGATCGTGACGCCGAACTCGTCGCTGGCCTGGCCCGGGGCGGTGGTGCCGTTGTCGATCGTCACCATCGCGGCGACGTCGTGCGGCAGCACGGCGGAGGCGCCCACCCCGACCTCCTCGGCGATCGACAGCACCCACCAGGTGTCGACCGGCGGCTTGACGTCGGACTCCACCACCGCCTTCAGCGTGGCGAGCAGGATCGCGACGCCGGCCTTGTCGTCGAGATGGCGCGAGACGATGAAGCCGTTGTCGAGGAACTCCGCCTGCGCGTCGATCGCCACGACGTCGCCGACGTGGAAGCCGAGACGCTGCAGATCGGCGACGTCGCGCACCAGCGCGTCGACCCGGATCTCCACATAAGGCCAGCCGGTCGGCTGCGTGTCGACTTCATCCGCAAAGGTGTGGCCGGAGGCCTTGAGCGGCAGGATCGACCCCCGATAGGCGCCCTGTTCGGTGAAGATCGTGCAGCGGGCGCCTTCGGCGAACCGGGCCGACCAGTTGCCGATCGGCACGACCTCAAGGCGGCCGTTCGGCTTGAGCAGCTTCACCTGGGCGCCAAGCGTGTCGAGATGCGCGATCAGCGCCCGCGACGGGTCCTTGGCCTTCCCCTTGAGCTTGGCCCGGATCGCTCCCCGCCGCGTCACCTCCGGCTCGACGCCGAGCCGGACCAGCTCGTCCACCACCGCGTGCGTGATGCTGTCCGTGAAGCCGCTGGGGCTCGGGATCTTCAGCAACCCGCGGAGCTGCTCGGCGAGGTAATCGATATCGACGTCAAGACGCGGCATGGGAGCTCGGGACCTGCTGGGGCCTCATGCGGACCGAATCGGGGCCGCCGTCTTACCACGGACCGCGGCGGCGCCTGCATGGCACCAGGATTTGGCCACCGTTCGACGCTCAGCCTAACGCGCCGGAGACCCCAGACGTTCGCCAGCGGCGCGGATCAGCTCCGCCCGACGCGCCGAACGGCGGCCGGCATCGACAGCGGGAACAGCAAATCCACGAACCGCTCCGCCGTCGGCTGCGGCTCATGGTTGGCGAGGCCCGGCCGCTCATTGGCTTCGATGAAGGCGTATTCGGGCTCGCGCGGCGAGCGTACGATGAAGTCCACGCCGACGACCGGAATGTCGATGGCGCGCGCCACCGTCACGGCCGCGTCGACGAGCCGGGCGTGCACCATGCCGGTGACGTCGTGGATGGTGCCGCCGGTGTGCAGGTTCGCGGTTTTGCGGACGGTGATCGACCTGCCGTCGGGCGCCACGTCGTCGAGCGCGAAACCGGCGCTCTGAACCGCGCGTTCGGTCTCCTCGTCCATCGGGATCGAGCTTTCGCCCCCCGTCGCGGCGGCGCGGCGGCGGCTCTGGGCGGCGATCAGCTCGCGGATCGTGCTCCGCCCGTCGCCGATGACCTCCGCCGGCCGCCGGATCGCGGCGGCGACCAGCTTGAAGTCGATTACGATGAGCCGGAGGTCGTCGCCTTCCGCCTTGCTCTCCACGATGACGCGGTCGCAATAGGCGCGCGCGCGCTCGACCGCCCGCTCGACCTCCGCGATGGTTTCGAGGCCCACCGAAATGCCGCGGCCCTGCTCGCCGCGCGCGGGCTTCACCACCACCGAGCCATGTCTGGCGAGAAACTCCTCGAGTTGCTCTCGATCGTCAGCCTCGATCTGCTCCGGCACGGCGACGCCGGCCCGCGCGACGGTGCGGCGCGTGACGGCTTTGTCGTCGCAGATCGACATCGCCACGCCGTTGGTGAGCTCGCTCAGCGACTCCCGGCAGAGGATCGAGCGGCCGCCATGGGTCAGCCGGAAGAAACCGCCTTCGGCGTCCACGACCTCGACCCCGATGCCGCGCCGCCGCGCCTCGTCCACGATGATCTTGGCGTAAGGGTTGAGCCCCTCTACGCCCGGGTCGCCGACGAACAGCCGCTCATTGATGTAGTTTCGCCGCTTCACCGAGAAGGTCGGGATCCGGGAGAAGCCCAGCTTCTCGTAGAGCGCGATGGCCAGATCGTTGTCGTGCATGACCGACAGGTCCATCGTCCGCCTGCCGCGCTTCTGAAAGAACTCCGCCAGCCGTCGGACGAGCGTCTCACCGATCCCGGGATGGCGGGCCTGCGGGTCGACCGCCAGGCACCAGAGCGACGACCCGCCGTCCGGGTCCCCGAAGGCGGCCGCGTGATCGACCCCCATCACGGTTCCGATCACCTCGTTCGAGCGAGCGTCGACGGCGATCAGGTGAACCAGTTCCTCGCGGTCTCGCGAGCGCTCGTAAAAGTCCGGCGGAGCGCAGACCATCTGGCGGGCGGCATAGATCCGGTTCACGGTTTCGACGTCGCGGGCGCTCTCGATCGGACGCACCGTAAAGGCGCGCTGGCCGCGCTTCGAGGGCTGGTAGACGGACAGGTCCAGCCGGAACATGTGGGACGGATCGAGGAACAGCTCGAGCGGCGCCTGGGCGAGCAGCACGTGCGGATCGTCGACATAGACGGCGATGTCGCGGCGGTCGGGGCCTTCCTCCCGCAATTCCTCGGCAAGCGCCGCGGGGTCTCCGAACGTCTGCGCGAACAGCAGGCGGCCCCAGCCGCAGTCGACGATCGCGTTGTCCGAGGGGCTCTCCGGCAGCGCGACCCGCTCGCCTGCGGCCGGCTGGCTGTTCGCGGCCGATAGCGTCATGAGCATCCGTCCTCGTCTTCCAATCTAACGCCGCGGCGCGGTTCAGACGCCGTGCGTCTGCAGCCAGACTTCGAGCAGGGCGCACTGCCAAAGCTCGGAACCCTTCAGCGGCGTGATGTGCGCCGTCGGATCGGCGAACAGCGTGTCGAGATATTCGGGCCGGAACAGGCCGCGCGACCGGGCGGCCTCGCTGCCGAGCGCGTCGCGGACCATCTCGAGCGTCTTGCCTTCGAGATATTTCAGGCCCGGCACCGGAAAATAGCCCTTCGGCCGGTCCACCACCTCCTTCGGCACGACGTGCCGCGCGAGGTCCTTGAGCACGCCCTTGCCGCCGTCGGCGAGCTTGTGCTCGCCCGGGATGCGGGCGGCGAGCTCCACCAGTTCATGATCGAGAAACGGCACCCGCGCCTCGAGCGAGTGCGCCATCGTCATGTTGTCGACCCGCTTCACCGGATCGTCGACCAGCATCACGGTGCTGTCGAGCCGCAGCGCCTTGTCGACCGCGTCGGGCGCGCCCGGCATGTCGAAATGTTCTTCCACGAAGGCGCGGGCATGGTCGGCGCCGGCATACTCCTCCGTGACGTGCGCGAGGAAGCGGGCGTGATCGCGGTCGAAGAACGCCTTGGCGTAGGCGGCGGCGGGGTCGTTCGCCGCAGCGACCTTCGGGTACCAATGATAGCCGGCGAAGATCTCATCCGCGCCCTGGCCGCTCTGCACGACGGTGACGTGCTTCCGCACCTCCTCGGAGAGCAGGTAGAAGGCCACGCAGTCGTGGCTCACCATCGGCTCCGACATCGCTTCGATCGCGCCGGGCAGCGCGTCCAGCATCCGGCTCTCCTCGATGGAGATCTTGTGATGCGTCGTGCCGAAGCGCTCGGCGATCAGGTCGGAATATTTGAACTCGTCGCCTTCCTCGCCGCCACGCGCTTCGAAGCCGATCGAGAAGGTCTCGATGTGGTTGTGACCGAGCTCCGCCAGCAGCGCGACAACAAGGCTCGAGTCGACGCCGCCGGAGAGCAGCACGCCGACCGGCACGTCCGACACCATGCGGCGCGCGACGGCGGTCCTGAGTGAGCCGTGGATCTCCTCGCGCCACGCGTCGAAGGAGCGAGCGACGTCCGCCGCCGATCGCTCATAGGAGACGGTCCAGTAGACCTCTTCCTTGGTGCGGCCGTCGGGCTCGTAAATGCGCAGGGTCGCGGGCGGCAGCTTGCGCACGCCGGCCAGAATGGTGCGGGGCGCCGGGACGACCGAATGGAAGGTCATGTAGGCGTTGAGCCCGACCGGATCGATCGACGTGTCGACGCCGCCCGCCCTCAGCAGCGCCGGCAGCGACGAGGCGAAGCGCAGCCGTCCGGCGCCTTCGGACAGATAGAGCGGTTTGATGCCGAGCCGATCGCGGATCAGGATCACGCGACCGCTGTCGCGCTCGTGGATCGCGATCGCGAACATGCCGAACAGCTTCTTCGGCAGCTCGGTCCCCCAGGCGCGCCAGCCTTTGCTGATCACCTCGGTGTCGCCGTCGGAGAAGAACGTGTAGCCCTTCGCCTCGAGCTCGGCCCTGAGCTCCTTGTGATTGTAGATGCAGCCGTTGAACACGATGGTGAGCCCGAGAGCCGGGTCCACCATCGGCTGTTCGGCCTTTTCGCTGAGATCGATGATCTTCAGCCGGCGATGCCCGAAAGCGACCCGGCCGCGGGCCACAACGCCATCGCCGTCCGGCCCGCGTGCCGTCATGCAGCCGGTCATGGCCGTGACGGCCTCGACCGACGCCGGCTGGCCGAGGAAGGTCACCTCACCGCAGATCCCGCACATTTCTCGCCGCGTTCCTCTTCCTTGAGTGCACTGCACCTAAGGCGTAAGTCGCGAAAAGCGAGTCTGCGCAGTTCCCTCGGCAGGCCCAAATGCCGGGCGCCCGCTCAGCCTCCGGCGCGGGACGGCGGGAGCGGGTCCCGATAGGCTGGCTGCCGAAACGCCCGCGGCCACAGCTGCTCCTCGGAGCAGTTGCGCTGGACAAACAGCCGGGCGTCGTCCCAGCTCATCTGCCCCGGTCGCTGCCGCGCCTTGGGCGCAGCGTAGTAGGCGAGCAGGCCTTTGGCCTGGGCGCACTTCGCCCTAAGCGGCCCCAACGCGGCTTGCTCGCGCGCGATAGCCTCAGCGCGCGCGAGCCGAGCGTAATACGCGTACGCGCTCAGCCCGACATAGCCGATGACCATCAGGCAGGTGACGGCTAGGAGCGTCTTGAGGAAGCGGTTCAATTCCGGGGCCGCGGGTGACGGAGCCGGCATCCTGCTTGAGAAGGCCTATGTGGCTCAAGCCTTCGTAGTCGTGAGGACGATCTTGCCCATATGCGAGCTCTCCTCCATCAGGCGGTGGGCGTCGGCGGCCTTCTCGAGCGGGAAGGTGGCGTGCACGATCGGCTTGACCTTGCCGGCCGCGACCAGCGGCAGCGCCTCGCGTTTCAGCGCCTCGGCGATCTTCGCCTTCTGCGCGGTCGGCCGGGCGCGCAGGGTGGAGCCCGTGACGGTCAGGCGCTTCAGCATGATCGGCGTCAGATCGATCTGAACCTTCGGGCCCTGCATGAAGGCGATCTGCACCAGCACGCCGTCCGGCGCGAGCGACTTGATGTTCTTGTTCGTGTATTCGCCGCCGACCATGTCGAGGATGACGTTCACGCCCTTGCCGCCAGTCTCCTCCTTCAGCACGGCCTGAAAATCTTCGCTGCGGTAGTCGATGCCGCGCTTGGCGCCGAGCTTCTCGCAGAAAGCCACTTTCTCCGGGCCGCCGGCGGTCGCATAGGCGGTCGCGCCACGGGCGACGGCGAGCTGGATCGCCGTGGTGCCGATGCCCGAGGTCCCGCCATGGACCAGAAAGCTCTGGCCTTCCTTGAGGCCGGCGCGCTCGAACACATTGGTCCAGACGGTGAAGAAGGTCTCCGGCAGAGCGGCCGCCTCCGTCAGCGACAGCCCCTCGGGGACCGGCAGGCATACGGCCGCCGGCGCGACGGCGTATTCCGCATAGCCGCCGCCGGTCAGCAGCGCGCAGACCGGGTCGCCAACCTTGAGGTCGGTCACGCCCGCGCCGAGCGCCGCCACGCGGCCGGCAACCTCGAGGCCAAGCGTCTCGGGCGCGCCGGGGGGCGGCGGATACATGCCCTTGCGCTGCATCACGTCCGGCCGGTTCACGCCGGCGGCTGCGACCTCGATCAGCACCTCGCCTTCGCCGGGCGCGGGGACCGGGCGGCGCGCCGGGACCAGCACCTCGGGGCCGCCGTCGCCTTCGGCGCGCACATAGGTCATCTCGGTCGGCAGGTCGGTCATCGCTGCGGCCTCTCGGGCTTCGTGTTCCGGAATCCGGCACAGGGTGTGGCGCGACAGGCGCCACAGAGCAAGGCCGGCCGCGACCGCGATGACGCGCGGCGCCGAAATATGCGATGACGGCCGCCGGTTCGCGTTTCGCCCGAGGACATGCCGATGCCGCCGATCTTCGCCGCCCCGTCCGAGCCCACGACGCCGGTCTGGTTCGTCGCTGCAGGCGAGGAGCTTCCGGAGGCGGCGCGCGGCTGGGCGGCGGCGACCGGCTTCGAGGCGAGCCCCGGCGGCTGCCTGCTCGTGCCGGACGGCGCCGGCGGCCTCAAGGGCGTCGTCTTCGGGACCGAGGGCGCGAAGGCGCGCAGCAGAAATCCCTTCCTGGCCGGCAAGCTCGCCAGCGCGCTGCCGGCGGGCGCATACCGGATGGAAGGCGCGATCGCAGATCCGCGGCTCGCCACGCTCGCCATCGCGCTCGGGTCCTATCGCTTCGCCCGCTACCGCAAGGCGGAGCCGAAGGAGATCCGCATCGCGCTTCCCGACGGCGTGGACGCGGCGGAGGTCGAGCGGGCGGTGGCGGCGACCTTCCTGGGTCGCGACCTCGTGAACACGCCCGCGAACGATCTCGGCCCCGAGGAGCTCGAAACCGCCATCCGCGAACTCGCCGCCCGGCACGGCGCCGAAGTTTCATCGATCGTCGGCGATGCGCTGCTCGACGAAAACTTCCCGCTGGTTCACGCGGTCGGCCGCGCGTCGCCGCGCGCGCCGCGGATCGTCGATCTGCGCTGGGGGCAGGCGGACCATCCGCGGGTGACGCTGGTCGGCAAGGGCGTGTGCTTCGACACCGGCGGGCTCGACATCAAGCCGGGCTCCGGCATGCTGCTGATGAAGAAGGACATGGGCGGCGCGGCTGCGATGATCGCGCTCGCCGAGATGGTGATGGGCGCGAAGCTCCCCGTGCGGCTGAGGCTGATCGTGGGGGCCGTCGAGAACTCGATCTCCGGAAACGCCTTCCGGCCGGGCGACGTCTATCCGAGCCGCAAGGGCCTCAGCGTCGAGATCGGCAACACCGACGCCGAGGGGCGGCTGGTGCTCGCCGACGCGCTGGCGCTCGGCGACGAAGAGGCGCCGGAAATCATGGTCGACGCCGCGACGCTGACAGGCGCGGCCCGGGTCGCGCTCGGGCCGGACCTGCCGCCGCTCTACACCGACGACGACGTCTTCGCGGAAGACCTGCTCCGGCATGCCGCGGCCGAGCATGACCCGCTGTGGCGGCTGCCGCTCTGGAACCCTTACGACGATCTGCTGTCGTCCAAGATCGCGGACGTGAACCATATCTCGGGCGGCGCCTTCGCAGGCTCCGTCACCGCAGCGCTGTTCCTGCGGCGCTTCGTCGACAAGGCCGCGACCTGGGCTCATCTCGACATCTTCGCCTGGAACCCCTCGGCGAAACCCGGGCGGCCGGAGGGCGGCGAGGTGCAGGCCGCGCGTGCGCTGGCGGCGCTGCTTCAGGAAAGGTACCGCCGGTGACGCGGTCCGGCGCGCTGCACGGGCGCGATCGCTGATGCGTCCGCTCGATCCCCGCATCACCCCGGCCCGGCCGGACGTCGCCGCCGCTCACCTCAAGGGCAAGGTCGAAGCGCTGCGCTTCGTCGCGGGCGATCGGCGGCGGGTGGCCGTCGGCCATGTCGGCCTCCGGCGCGCGCCGAATCCCGACGCGCCGCTCGAGACCGAGGCGCTGTTCGGCGAGGAGGTTACCGTCTATGACGAGCTCGAGGGCTGGTCCTGGCTTCAGCTCGCGGGCGACGGCTATGTCGGCTACGCGCCTTCGGCGGCGCTGAGCGGCGAGCTCGGTCCGGGCCCCACGCACCGCGTCTCCGCGCTTCGGACGCTGCTGTTTCCGATCGCTTCGATCAAGGCGCCGCCGGTCGACGCGCTGTCGATGAACGCGCAGGTCTCGGTTGTGGACGAAGACGGCCGTTTCGCCGTGCTCGACACCGGGGCCTATGCGATCGCCGCGCATCTGGCGCCGCTGGACGCCTTCGAGGCGGACCCCGTCGCGGTCGCCGAGCGCTTCATCGGCGCGCCCTATCTGTGGGGCGGTCGCACCAGCCTCGGGCTCGACTGCTCGGCGCTCGTCCAGCTCTCGCTCGCCGCCTGCGGGACGAAGGTGCCGCGCGACACCGACATGCAGGAGGCGGCGCTGGGAGAGGCCATTCCGCTCGACGCCGCGCGCCGCGGCGATCTCGTTTTCTGGAAGGGGCACGTCGCGCTGCTGCGAGACGCCGGCTCCATCGTCCACGCCAACGCCCACGCCATGGCGGTCGCAGTCGAGCCGTTCGACGCCGCCATCGCTCGTATCCGGGCGGCCGGCGACGAGGTCAGCAGCGTTCGTCGGCTCGACTGAGGCGCGAGCTCAGGCGCGGCGATCGACGCCCGCGGTCTCCGAAGCGGCGCCGGGCCTCGGGCCGCCGCGCGCGACGCCCACCATCGCGGGGCGCAGAATGCGGTCGCCGATCACGTAGCCGTCCTGCATGACCTGCACGACCGTGCCAGACGGAACGCTTGGATCGGGCGCCTCGAACACCGCCTCATGATGATGCGGATCGAATGGCTTGCCGCGCGGGTCGAGCTTCTTCACGCCGTTCTTCTCGAGCGCCTTGAGCAGCTCGCGTTCGGTGAGCTCGACGCCTTCGACGAGCGCGGTGAACACCGGGTCGGCGATCTCCTCGGCGGCGTCTCCGCCAGAGGTTCCCGGGCCGGCCGCCGCGTCCAGCGCGCGGCGCAGATTGTCGGCGACGCCCAGCAGGTCGCGAGCGAAGGAGGACACCGCGTAGCGCTTGGCGTCCTGCACTTCGCGCTCGGTCCGCCGGCGCAAGTTTTCCATCTCCGCGTGCGAGCGCAGCAGCCGGTCGCGCAGATCGGCGACGGCGGCTTCGAGTTCGGCCGCGCGATCGGAATCAGCGGCCGCCGGGGCGTCCGTCACTTCCGCCTCGACGGTCGCGTCGGCGCGCTGCTCGTCGGTCTGCGCCGCGTCGGCGGCTCCGGCGGCCTTCAGATCGTCTGGCGTGGGGTTTCCGGGCGAAGTCGGGTCCGGCATCGCGCGCCCTTCCATTGTGTTCACGTCCTGGAGAGGCGCCGGATATCAGTCTGCGAGAGACAAAAATCAAGCCGGCAGAGGAGCCGCTGGCTGTGGCGGCTCAGTTCACCCGCACCTGCGCCGAGGCGGTGGCGCCGGTGGCGTCCATCACGGTGACGCGCGAAAAACCGGAACCGGCCACCGGCCACAGCGTCTCGCGGCGCCGCTCGGGAGCGAGCGGCCGACCGTCGACCAGCCAGCGGAACGGCGGCGTGCCGCCTGCGGCCTTGAGTGCGAGCCCGGCGCCGGCTTCGACCTCCACCCGCGCGCCGTCCGGCGGGAACGCGACCGCCAGAGGCGTGGTCTCGCGCGCGCCGAGCACCGGGGGCGGCGATCCGGCGGGCCGGAACCGTTGCAGCGGCGCGGGGAGTTCCGCGAGCGTCAGCGCCGGGACGGGCGGCGCCGGGAGCGGCGCGATCGCGTCCCCGGTTCGGGCGAAGGCGTCGAACAGGATCGGGGCGGCGGCCTCGCGGCCGACGAGGCCTGAGCTCGAAGCGCCGTCGGGACGCCCGGCCCAGACGGCGATGACGCGGCGGCCGTCGAAGCCGACTGCCCAGGCGTCGCGGTAGCCGTAGGAGGTGCCAGTCTTGAAGGCGAGCCGCCCGCCGAGCGCGGCCTCCGGCGGCGGGCTCTTCAGCAGCGCCTGCGCGACCTGCGCGGCCGCGATCGGGTCGACCAGCCGGCGGCCCGGCGTCGCCGCGTCCGCGGTCTCGCCAGGGTCGCAGGTGAGCGCCACGGTCGCGCCGTTCCGCGCAAGCCCGGCGTAGAGCGTCGCGAGGTCGATCAGGCGGACCCCGACGCCGCCGAGCGCCACCGCAAGCCCCGGCGTCTCGCCCGCCGGCAGCGCGACAGCCGCGCCGGCGGCGCGCAGCCGGGCCACGAAGCGCGCCGGCCCGACCGCGTCGAGCAGCGCCACCGCGGGGATGTTGAGCGACAGCGCCAGCGCCTCCGCCGCGCTGACCGTGCCGTGGAACGCCTGGTCGAAATTGCGCGGCGCGTAGTCGCCGAAGCGCGCCGGCCGGTCCTCGATCAGCGTGGCGGGCGCGGCGACGCCGTTCTCGAAGGCGAGCGCATAGATGAAGGGCTTGAGCGCCGAGCCGGGCGAGCGGACCGCGCGCGTCTGATCGAGCGCGCCCGCGCGGGCGGCGTCGAAATAGTCCGCCGAGCCCACAGAGGCTTCGATCGCGCCGGTCGCCACGTCGGCCGCCACGATCGCGACGGAGAGTCCGGGGCCGAGCGCCCTGGCGCGATCACGCGCAAGTTCCTCGAGCGAGCGTTGCAGGTCTCGCCTGATGGTGAGCCGGACCACGGCGCCCGCGCCTGCCCGCGCCGCCGCGGCCTCGGCCACATGGGGGGCGAGGTTCGGGAATGCGCGGCGGCCGTCCGGGACGGGCTCGGCGGTGGCGTAAGCCGCCTCGGCGGCCGAGATGACGCCATCGGCGGCGAGCCGCGCCAGCACGCGGTCGCGCGCGGCTTTTGCGGCGGCGCGATCCCGGTCAGGTCGCCGCGCCTCGGGCGCCTGGGGGATCGCCACGAGCAGCGTCGCCTCTGCCGTCGAGAGCCGAGCCGGCTCCTTGCCGAAGAAGGCGAGGCTCGCGGCCCGCACGCCCTCGAGATTGCCGCCATAGGGCGCGAGCCGGAGATAGAGATCGAGCACGCCGGGCTTGCCGACCCGGCGCTCGAGCGCGAGCGCGGCCCCGGCCTCGCGCCATTTCCGCGGAAGCGTCCGTGAGCGATCGGGCGTCAGCAGGCGCACGACCTGCATCGTGAGCGTCGAGCCGCCCGACACGATCCCGCCCGACCGCGCCGCCTGCCAAGCCGCCCTGAGCGCCGCCAGCGGGTCCACGCCCGGATGCGCGAAGAACCGCTTGTCCTCATAGGCGAGCAGCATCTTCAGAAAGCGCGGGTCCACCTCGGACTGGTCGACCGGCAGCCGCCATGATCCGTCAGCCGCCGCAAAGGGCCGCAGAAGCCGTCCGTCCCGGTCGAGCACGAGCGTCGAGAGCAGCGCAGCGCGGCCGGGCGCCGGGGCAGGCACGGAGCCCAGGCTGAGTCCGGCCGCGCCCGCTCCGGCGAAAGCGAGGAGCGCCGCCGCCGCCGCGAGCCTGCGCAGCTTCACTTCGTGGTCACCTCCACGAACCCGGCGCCGGTGCGGGCGAAGCGCTCGGCGCGGTACATGTCCTCGACCGTCGCGGCCGGCTGCGCGTAGCGCCCGGGGGCGACGGCGCGCACCACATAGGCCGCCGTATAGACCGCCGGCCCGTCCGCCTCGCGATCGAACGCAGCGACGAAGCGGTCGTCACGGAACTCGGAATGCGCAGGCTGCGGAGCGTCGCCGAGGAAGGAGAACGCGTCCGAACTCGCGCTGGTGACGAGCGCCGGATTGTCGATCTCGAACCCGGCCGGCAAGCGGTCCACGAGCAGCACGCGACCCGGCCGGGGCTCCGGCTCGGTGACGGTGAGCACCGCGATCAGCCGGGTGTTCTGCGCCACCTTGGAGGGATCCGCCTCGGCCCCCGCCGACGTGTAGAAGCGGCGTTCGAGATGGAAGCCGTTCTCCGCGGGGGGCTCCGGCGTGGCCGGCGCGCCCTTCACGGTCACCACCGCCTCGAGCGGCGTGCGCCCGGCATTGGTGACGGTCGACGCCGCAGCGGCGAGCCGCTCCGGCGGAAAGGTCAGCTCGAGCGCGCCCTTGTGGGGCGCTCCGTCCACCGTGAGCGTGAGGTCGGCGCTCTGGGCCTTGAGCGCGCGCGCGGCGATGAGCAGCCAGGCGTTCTCCTGCGTCGTCAGAATGTCCCGGCCACGCCGCGCGGTCGCGATCCCGCGCAGCGCGGCGGGCGAGGCGAGGGCGTCGATGCGGTTCTCCGCCGCGAGAGCCACGATCCCGGCGCGATCCCTGAGCACCGACCCGAAGTCGTCGCGGGCGGAATCGTCCGGCGGGTTGATCTCGGCCGCCGCGAACGCCTTTTTGGCGCGCGCGAAGTCGCCGGCCTGCGCGAGCGCCGCGCCGATCTGCGCGCGGGCGAGGGGACTGGCGAACTCCTCGATCTTCACGTCAGCGAGGTAGCGCAGGTCGCCCAGCAGCGGCCTGCCCTGCTTGGCGAGCACGTAATAGGCGTAGGCGACGTCGCTTTCGGTCGAATCCTGCCGCACGCCGATCGCGTTGCGGAGGTTGTCGAGCGCCTGGCTGAAGGCGCGGTCCGGAACCGGGAAGCCCGCGGCGCGCGCGCGGCCGAGCGCGTCCGTGACATAGGCGTCGAGCCAGAGATCGCCGCCCTCGGCTGACCACAGGCCGAACGACCCGTTCGAGTCCTGCCGGGAGAGAATCCGGTCGATCATCTCCGCCGCACGCGCCCTCGCTTCTTCGGGCTTGACGCCCGAGAGGCCGAGTTCGTCCCCATAGGCGAGCGCCAGCAGCCGGCTCGAGAGCTGCTCCGAGCAGGCGTAAGGATAGCCGTCGAGCGCCAGCTTGAAGGTCGCGGCGTCCAGCATGCCGGGCTTGTTGACGGTCAGCGCCACCGAGCCCGTTCCCGGGACGATGTCCGCCAGCGTGTCGCGCGAGACCGTGACGCTCGCGCCCTCGGCGAGCGCGATGACGTTGCGCCGCGTCACCGGCGCGGCGGCCGGCTTGACGTCGAGCGCCAACGCCTGGACGAGCGCGCGGCCGTCCGGCCCCTTCAGCGTCACGTCGATCCGCGCAGGCCCGACGCCGCGCGCCGCGAGCGGGAACTCGAGCGCGCCGCGGGCCTTGGCGGCCAGCGTGAGCTTCTTGGAGGCCGCGGAGCCGGAAAGCGGGCCAGAGACCGCGACGTCGAGCTGATACTCGCCGGCCGGACCCGAGACGTTGTCGAGGTCGAGCCTGAGCCGCGAGGAGTCGCCATCGGCTAGGAAGCGCGGCAGAGCGGTCGTGACGACCACCGGATCGGCGACCACCATGTCCTTCGCGGCATGGCCGAGCTTGCCGGCCGACCAGGCGACGGCCATCAGGCGCACCGTGCCGTTGAACGCAGGCAGCTCGATCGGGATCACCGCTTCGCCGCCCGGTCCGACGGAGACGAGCCCGGAGAACAGCGCCAGCGGCGCCTGGGTCGGCGTGTCCTGCAGGCCGCCTGCGCCCGTGTCGTCGCCGCCTGAGCGGATCTTCCCGGCCTTCGCGCCCATGCCGTCGATCAGCTGGCCGTAGAGGTCCCGGATCTCCGCGGCGAGCTTTCGCTGGCCGTACACCGCTTCGTCCGGCGCCGGCGGCTTGTAACCGGTCAGGTTGAGGATGCCGACGTCGACGGCCGCGAGCGTGACATAGGCCTTCTCGCCGGCCGCGAGGTTCGTCAGCCTCACAGGCACGTCCAGCGAGCGCCGCGGCTCCGCCTTTTCGGGCGCTTCGATCGCGACCGCGATGGTGCGGTCGGCGCCGTCGATCTGCGCGTGCGCGACGCCGATGGCGCGGCCGGGCATGCGGCTCGCCTTGGCGTCGAGCGGCCGGTGCACGAAGGCCACCACGTAAGCGCCGGGCCGCCACGCCTCGGTGACCGGGAAATGCGCCGTCGCGCCCTTCTCCGAGACGTCCAGCGTCGTCTGGTCGATCACGCCGGCGCCCACGACCATCATGGTGGCGCGGCCGGCGAAGCGCGAGGCGAGGGTGACGGTCGCAGTCTCCCCTGGCCGATAAGCCGGCTTGTCGAGCGCAACGTCCATCATGTCGGGCGTGTCGGCCGAGGCGGCGGCGAAGAAGCCCGACTCGAAGGCGACGCTGGTCGCCGGCCCCTGCGGATCGGGGCTCGTCACCTCAAGGCGATAATGCCCGTAGGCGACCTTGGACTCCACCCGCGCGGCCCCGTCGGCCGCGACGTCGAGCTTGCCGTCGGCGACACGGCGGACGCGGTTCACGGTCTCGAAATTCCAGCGCCCGTTCGTGGCGTACCACTGGTAGCTGGTTTCGATCCGCACGAGCTGCCAGGTCAGGCCCTGAGCCGCCGCGCCCTTACCGTCCGCCCCGACGACGCGGATGTCGAAACTCGCGGTCTCGCCGTCGCCCACCCGTTCGTCGAACAGCGGCTTGATTCCGATGCGCGGTCCGGAGGCTGCGACCGGCAGCGTCAGCTTGCGTTCGAGCGTCCGCCCAGACGGCTCGGCGAGCCGCAGCGCGACCTCGGCCTCCAGCGGGCGGGTCGCCTCCGGCAAAGGCGGCTCGGCCACACGGACCGTCGCGCGGCCCTGGGCGTCGGTGCGGCCGAGGCCGTCGATCGGCGTGCGCTGCGGCGCGACGACCTCATCGGAGAGCCCGAAGCGGTAGCCCTCGAAACCCGGCAGCCCGCCGTCGCGGACACGCAGCGTGACGTCGCCTTCGAGCGCGAGATCGGCCGCCGGCGCGCCATAGAGCCAGCGGCCGTCGACCGTCACGGTCGCCCCTGCCGCGCCGAGCTCGGCCGACTTCGACTCGAGCCTGAGATCGAGCCGCTCCGGCACATAGTCGGCGACCAGGAAGCTGGTCGCCCCGATCGGCTCGCCCTTGGTCTCGGCCAGCGCCTCGACCCGCCACGTCCCTTCCATCGCCTGATCGACCAGCGGGACGTCGAGCGTGCGCCCGCCCGCGCCCGCGTCAGAGGTCACGACGCGGCGATCCTCGACGCCGTCGGGGCGCTTGACGACGAGCGTCAGCGGAAGGCCATCGACGCCGGCGCCCTTGTCGTCGCGCAGAAGGGCCGTGAGATGCACGGTCTCCTTCGGGCGGTAGACGCCGCGCTCGGCGAAGAGCTGAGCGTCGAGCGGGCCGGGGGCCTCGCGGCCGCCGACGCCGCGGTCCGAAAGGTCGAAGCCGGCGCGGGTCAGGTCGAGGAAGCCGTAATCGTCCCTGGCCGAGGCGACCAGCACCGCCGGCGCCTCCCCACCGGTTCCGCGCGTGAGACCCGGATCGAACGTCGCGAAGCCGTCGGCGTCGGTCGTTCGGGTCGCCAGCACCTCGTTGTCGCGGGCGACAAGCTTGAGCTCGACGCCTTGGAGCGGCGCGGCGCTCGCCAGCGAACGGGCGAAAGCCTTCACGCCGTCTGCGCCCGAGACGGCCGTGAGCCCGAGATCGGAGACCACGAACCACTGCGTCGCCTGGGCGTCCCAGGGCTCCGGCTCGACCGCATTTTCGGGTCGGGCGGCCATCACATAGACGCCCGGCGAAAGCTTCGGCGCAGCTTCGGAGATGGGGAAGGCGGTGACGACGTCGAGGTTCTGCTGGCGCTCGACCAAGAGCTCGCCGCTGTACACCGAGGCGGCGGCGTCCTCCCTCAACCTGTCGAGATCGGAGCTGTTGAGCTGCTTCTGGAACTCGCCGGACACCACCGACTGGGCGAGGCTCCGGTCGCCGATGCGGAAAATCTCGACCCGCACGGCGTCGACATTGGTCGACGCCACCGGGATGCCCTGCTGGCCGGTCGAGGGCAGCACGTAATTGCGCCCCGTGAAACGCACCGAGGGGGCGCGGTCGCGAACATAGATGTGGAAGTCCTTCGCCGCGGCGAGCGGCTCGTCGACATCCGACGGCAGGCCGGCCCGGACCGTCAAGTCATAGGTCTCGCCGTGCTTCAGGCCGTGGACGCAGAGCTGCTGGCCCTCGGCCGTGACCGCGGGGGCGTCGACGCCCTTGACCGCGACGTAGGGCGCGAAATCCACACGGCCTTTGGCGAGATCCTCGGAGAACTGCACGCAGGCGCGCGGCGCAGCGGCGTCGGAATCGACCGAATAGTCGACGACCCGGAAGCCGTGCTCGGCCCGCATCGCCTCATAGGCGTTGCGCGCGTCCGCGGTGTCGGCGAGCGCGAGGCTCGCCTTATAGGCGTCGAGCGCCGGCCGCCAGTCCTCTCGCGCCGCGAAGGCGTTGGCCAGCACCGCGAGCGCGCGGGCGCGGCTCTTCGGATCGCCCGCAAGCTCATAGGCCCGCCAGCCGGCCCCGACGGCCTGCTCGCGCAGGCTCTCCTTTTCGGAATAATCGTCGGTCTCGACCCGCGTGAGCGCGACCGAGAGATTGCGCCACGCCTGCTCGTTGTTCGCGTCCTTGCCGGCCGCGAGCGCCATCGTGACCGCGGCCTCGCGCCAGCTGCCGGCGCGGATCTGGGCCACGCCCTGCTTGATCAGCTCCGCGACGGGCCGGGCCTCGGATTGCGCCTCTCGCTTGAGGCGCGCCTCGAGCTTCAGAGCGCTCTGGTTCGCGCCTGCATTCTGGAAGGACTTCGCGGGCTCGGCCCCGGACGGTCCGCAGGAAAGGGCCAGCGCCAGCGCCGCGGAAGCGGCGGCCTTGGCGATCCAGCTAACGAGCGCACGCGCGGTCATCTCGATCCCCCCGATCTCTGCTGGGCTACGATAGACCTGCGGCGGCCGCGGCGAAATGACGTTGCGCGATTCACCGGTTCCTAAGGCGCGCCATGCGATCACGCCTGATCGGGGGTCATCCTGGGGCGACTGGCATGGCGATGACGCACGCGGCTGCGGGTTCGGCGATCCTTGCGCCTGCGCAGTCCCGCCCCCTGTTCGAGGGCGCCGGCGTCCGGCTCATCGTCTTCATCTGGGCGATGTTTTCGATCGCGACCGCCCTGAACGCCTATCCGAGCGTCATTGACCAGCTGTCGACCGACGACGCGATGCGGCTCGCGGAGGTCAGGGACCTGCTCGCCGGCCAAGGCTGGTTCGACCTCGCGCAGCATCGGCTGAACCCGCCGGACGGCGTGATCATGCATTGGTCGCGCGTCATCGACCTGCCGATCGCGCTGATCCTCGCGGCGTCGGAGCGCCTGTTCGCGCCCGATCTCGCGCTCAAGGCGACGCTGATCGTCTGGCCGCTCCTGCTCCTGCTGCCGGCTCTGCTCGCCGTTGCGTCCGCAGCGCGCAGCCTCGGCGGCCCGCAGGCCGCGGCGCTCGGCGCCTTCATCACCGTGATGTCGCCGGGGGTGACGGTTCGCTTCGCGCCCGCCGCTCTCGATCATCATGGCGCGCAGCTTGCGCTGGCGCTCGGCCTGCTCGCCTGCGCCCTGAAGATCGACCGCTCTGCGCGCGCCGCAGCCGGGGCCGGGCTCTGCGCGGCCGTCATGATGGCGATCGGCATGGAGACCGCGCCGCATGTCGCCGCCTGCGCGGCCGTGATCGCGCTCCGTTGGGCGATCAGCGGCGAGGAGGGCGTGGCGCGCGGAGCGCGGGTGTTCGGGCTCGTGTTCGCCGCCGATGTCGTCGCCATCGCGCTCGCGACGCTTTCGCCCGCGAGCTGGAGCGCGCCGGTCTGCGACACGCTCGGGCGCGGGCATCTTGCCGTCGCGCTTGCGGGCGGGCTAGGCCTCGCCGTCGCCGCCTCTCTCGTGCGCGGAGGCGTGGCGCAGCGGCTCGCAGCCCTGGGGGCGCTCGGCGTGGCGACGTTCGGCGCCCTGATGGCGGCTGCGCCGAACTGCCTCGCCTCGCCCTATGGCGCGCTGCCGGAGAAGCTGAAGACGGACTGGCTCGCGAATGTCCAGGAGGCGCAGAACATCGTCTCGGCCGCGATCCTCGGGCCGACCTCGATGCTCGCTGTCGGCCCGGCGCTGGCGGCGCTGATCCTGATCATGGGCTGGGCCGTCTGGTCGGCGCGATCGGCCCCGAGCGACGCGCGCTGGCGGGTGTGGACCGTCGCCGCGATGTTCGGCGCCGCGCTCGCCGTCACGGTCTGGCAGATCCGCGGCGCGAGCCTCGCCTTCGCGCTCGGCGCTCCGCTGCTGCCGCTGCCGGTGCTGGCCGCCGCCCGCAGCGGCGGCCGCGCGCGCGCCATCCTCGCCCTCATCGTCTTCGCGCCCGTGACGTCGACCATCATCGGCTTGCAGGTCGCGGGAGCGGTCGGCCTGCCGTCGATCGAGAACCAGCGGATGTCCTTCACGGGCTGTCCGATGGCGGATTACCGGGCGCTTCGGCGGCTGCCGCCGGGCCTCGCGCTGAACACGATCGACACCGGCCCGTTCATCCTCGCTTTCTCGCCGCTTGCGGTCGTGGGCGCGCCCTACCACCGCAATGTCGACGGGCTGATGGCCGAGCTCGAAGCCTTCCAGGGCAGCGACGAGACGGCGCGCGCGGTGGCGCTGTCGCGCCGGGCGGAGTATGTCGTCGTGTGCTCGGTCGACGGCGGCGCCCGCTCGAACGCCAAGGCGGATCCGGACGGTTTTTCGGCGATGCTGTTGTCCGGCGAGCCGCCGGCCTGGCTGCAGCCGGTCGATCTCGGGCCGGCCGCCAAGCTGCGGGCCTTCAAGGTCATGGCCGGGCGCTGAACGCCCGAAGATTGAGACCTTTCATGCCGGATTCCGATTCGCCCCACGCCAAGCCCCGCCCCGGCCGCGGCGCCGATGCTGCCGCGCGCGAGGCCGAGCGGCGCGAGCGGTTGGTTGCGGCGCTGCGTCAGAACCTCAAGAAGCGCAAGGCTTCCGACCGGGCGAAGCGCGAGGATCCGGACCCGCAGGGCGGCTCCGCGGCTTGAGCGGACCGCGCTGCGTTGTGCCTCCGGCGCGCATAAGCTAGACCGCGGGGTCCGCAGCCGCTCGTCGGCCGCAGGAAACCGGCCGCGTCTGACTGGTCGTCGCGCCGCCCCCGAGGAGGCTCCATGGACCGCATCCGCATCGTCGGCGGCGCGCCGCTGTTCGGCCGCATCCCGATCTCAGGCGCGAAGAACGCGGCGTTGCCGCTGATGATCGCGAGCCTGCTGACGCCCGAGACATTGACGCTCGAAAACGTGCCGCGGCTCGCTGACGTCGCGCTCCTCAAGCGGATCCTCGGCAATCACGGGGTCGAGGTCACAGTCGAGGGCAAGCGCCCGGCGCAGGACGAGTTCACCGGCGATACGGTGCGCCTCACGGCCCGCGAGATCGTCGACACCACCGCGCCCTATGACCTCGTCTCCCGGATGCGCGCGAGCTTCTGGGTGCTCGGCCCGCTGCTGGCGCGCATGGGCGAGGCCAAGGTCTCGCTGCCGGGCGGCTGCGCGATCGGCACCCGACCGGTCGACTTCTTCCTGTCCGGTCTCCGGTCGCTCGGCGCCGAGATCGAGATCGATCGCGGCTATGTGCTGGCGAAAGCGCCCAAGGGGCTTGTCGGAGGCCGCGTCGAGTTCCCCAAGGTTTCGGTCGGCGCGACCCACGTCGTGCTGATGGCGGCGGCGCTGGCGCGCGGCGAGACCGTGATCGAGAACGCGGCGCGCGAGCCCGAGATCGTCGATCTGGCGGACTGCCTAATCAAAATGGGCGCGAAGATCGAAGGCGCCGGCGGCTCGACCATTCACATCAAGGGCGTCACGTCGCTGGGCGCTGCGCGCCACCGGGTGCTGCCCGACCGGATCGAGACCGGCACCTATGCGATCGCGGTCGCGATGGCCGGCGGCGACGTCGTGCTTGAGGGCGCGCGGCACGATCTGCTCGAGTCGGCCTTCGACGTGCTGGTCGAGGCCGGCGCCGAAATCTCGACCACCAACGAAGGCGTCCGGGTTGCCCGCAACGGTCACGGCGTCGCTCCGGTGCGGGTGACGACCGCGCCGTTCCCTGGCTTTCCGACGGACCTGCAGGCGCAGCTGATGGCGCTCACCGCCCGCGCCAAGGGCTCCTCGTCGATCACCGAGACGATCTTCGAAAACCGTTTCATGCACGTGCAGGAGCTCGTCCGGCTCGGCGCCAAGATCCATCTCGACGGTGACACGGCCGTGATCGAAGGCGTCGAGAAGCTGACCGGCGCGCCCGTGATGGCGACCGACCTGAGAGCCTCGGTATCGCTGGTGATCGCGGGGCTTGCGGCCGAGGGCGAGACGATCGTCAACCGCGTCTACCACCTGGACCGCGGCTTCGAGCGGCTCGAGGCGAAGCTCTCGCGCTGCGGCGCGACGATCGAGCGGCTGTCGAGCTAGCCGCGCCCTCTTCTCAGCCGACCGTCACGCGCAGCTCGCCCACGCCCTCGACCGCGCCGTTGAGCGCGTCGCCGCGCGCGACCGGGCCGACGCCCGACGGCGTGCCGGTGAAGATCAGGTCGCCGGGCGCGAGTTCGAACAGGCGCGACAGGTAGGCGATCATCTCCGGGACGGTCCAGATCAGCTGGTCGAGATCGCCCGTCTGGCGGCGCGCGCCGTTGACGTCGAGCGTCACCGCCCCCTTCGTCGGGTGGCCGATCTCGGCCGCGCGGGCGAGCGGTCCGCAGGGCGCCGCATGGTCGAAGGCCTTTCCGACCTCCCAGGGACGCGCAAGCTTCTTGGCCTCGGCCTGCAGGTCGCGCCGGGTGAAGTCGATCCCGACGCCGTAGCCGAAGACGAGGTCGAGCGCGTCCGCCTCGGGGATGTCCCGGCCGCCTTTCTCCAGCGCCACCACCATCTCGACCTCGTGGTGCACGTCCTCGGTCTCGGTCGGGTAGGGGAAGGTCCCGCCGTCCGGCAGCAGAGCGTCCGGCGTCTTCATGAAGAAGAACGGCGGCTCGCGGTTGGGGTCGTGCCCCATCTCGATCGCATGGGCGGCGTAGTTCCGGCCGACGCAATAGACCCGCCGCGCCGGAAACAGCATGGACGTCCCGCGCACCGCGACGGCGGGCTGTTGGGGCGGCGGAAATGCGTAGGACGGCATGATCTGAGCTCCCGAATCCGGCCGCACCATGCGGCGGCCGCGGCGCGGCGCAAAGCAATGATCTTGGCGCCCCTACTGGACCAGCCTCGGGGGCGCGCCCTAGAACAGGCGCTTCCGCGGCCCAGGCACGACGGTCTCATGGACATTTCAGGCTCTCACCGCATTCCGGCGCCGCGCGCCACCGTCTGGGCGGCGCTCAACGACCCGGCGATTCTCAAGGACTGCCTCCCGGGCTGCGAGCGGCTGGAGAAGACGCCCGACGATCGGTTCCAGGGAGCGGTGTCGGCCAAGATCGGCCCGATCAAGGGCGATTTCGCAGGAGCCGTCACTCGCAGCGCGGCGGCCGCGCCCGAGCGCTTCACGCTCGAAGGCGAGGGCGACGGCGGTCCGGCGGGCTCCGCCAAGGGCCGCGCCGAGGTCACGTTGCGGGAGGAAGCCGGCGAGACCCTCGTGAGCTACGCCGCGCAGGCCGACCTCGCCGGCAAGATCTCGCAGCTCGGCGCGCGGCTGGTGACGGGCTTTGCCCGCAAGACCGCAGAAACGTTCTTCGAGCGGCTGGCGGAGCGGCTGGCGAGCGCCTCCGCGGCTGCGCCGGCGCCCAGCGTCGAGGCGCCGCTGGCGGACGCTCCGCCCTTGGTGCACGAGGAGCCCGCGGAGGCGCCCGCAGTGGTCGACGCGCCGCCGCTCGCCTATGGCTCCGCAGCGCTGACCGGCGCCGGTCTGCCGGCGGAGCCGACCGCCGCGAACGTGATGCCGGACGCTCCCTCGCCGGAGACGATCGGCGCGGACGAGGACGTCACGCCGCCCGGCGCGACGAATTCGGGCGCGATCACCCGCATCATGCTGGTGGCCGCGATCGTGGTGATCGCCGCCTGCGCCATCTATTACTTCGTGTGGCAGGCGCCGCCCGTCTAAGCGCTCACTCCGCCCCAAGGACCCGCGCGCGGATCTGCTCCAGCTGGCCGAGCCGCTCCACGGTCTCCGGCCCGGAAAGTTCGGTCGCGCGGGCGACCAGCGCCTCGGTCACGGCGAGCAGGCTCGCGAAGGAATCCCACGTCCCGGCGCTCTCCGTGGCGCCGACGAGCGTCGCGTTGGCGTGCGCCGCGGCGGGCGCATCGGCCGAGTCGGTCAGCAGCACCACCCAGGCGCCCCGCTCCGCCGCGAAGGCGCAGAGCCGGATGACGTCGCGCTGGTAGCGGCGCACGTCGTAGGCCACGATCACGGTGCGGCGGCCGACGTCGATCAGCCGGTCGGGCCATGTGGCGGAGAGCGAGCCGATCTCCTCCACGCCGCCGCGGATGATCTCGAGGTGCCGGACCAGCAGGCGCGCGAGCGCCTGGCTGAAGCGGCCGCCGACCACCAGCACGTGGCGCTTCGGATCGGCGAGCCGCCGCGCCGTCGCCTCGAACTCGGCGCGATCGAGGTCGCGGAACGCCGCGACGACGTTTTCCGCAAGCTTCGCCCCGAATGCAGCCAGCCGGTCGCCGTCGACCAGATCGGCCGCCGCATGGGCGGTCCAGCGCCCGAGCGGCGAGGCGCGTTCGGCCGCGAGCTCGGCGCGCAGCCGCTCCTGCAGGCCGCGCCAGCTCTTGAAGCCGAGCTTGGCCAGCAGGCGCAGCACGGTCTGCGAACTCGCCCCTGCGCTGCGCGCGAAACGCGCCATGGGGGCCAGGCCGGCGACCGGATAATGCGCGGCGAGATGCTCCGCGGCGCGGCGCTCGCGCGGCGTGAGGTCGGACATGATCTCCGACAGAGTCTGGGCGACCGTCCGAGAGGAAGCCGCCGCCCCGTTCAGCGCCATCGCACTCTCACGTCCCGCAGTCATGGTCACGTTCATTCCATATTGACAGAAACATGGCCTCTCTGGAACGATCGTTCCAACGAGGGGCGGCGTCGACCCCGCCTCCGGCGGCCGGGGGACGCGCCGCCGCGCCCGGAGATTCACGCCGGGCGTCCCGTCGACGTCAACGGGGCTCATCTCATGGCGCAGGACCGACGCGGCGTGACCTACCAGACGGTAGACGCCGGCTACTTCGAAAAGCGTGGTTTGATGCGTTACGCGGGCGTCGCGAGCCTCTGGGCTCTGGGCGTCGGCGCCGTGATCTCCGGCCATTTCTCCGGCTGGAACTTCGGTTTCGCGACCGGCGGCTGGGGCGGCATGCTGGTCGCCGGGATCATCATCGCGATCATGTATCTCGGCCTCACCTTCTCGATCGCCGAGATGTCGGCGGCGCTGCCGCACACCGGCGCGGCCTACTCCTTCGCCCGCACCGCCATGGGGCCCTGGGGCGGCTTCCTCACCGGCCTCTGCGAGAATGTCGAATACGTCATCACGCCGGCCGTGGTGGTGACCTTCATCACCTCCTACGTGAACTCGATCTTCGGGCTCGATCCAGCCTACTCGCCGCTGATCTGGATCGGCTTCTACATCGTGTTCGTCGCGCTCAACGTGTTCGGCCTGGAGCTGTCGTTCCGGGTGACCATGGTGGTGACGCTGATCTCGCTCGCGGTGCTGGTGTTCTTCTGGCTGAGCGCGATCCCCAACATGGATTTCTCCCGCTGGGCCCTGAACATCGGCGTCGGTCCGGATGGCGCCGCTGTCGAACTGCCCGAAGGCGGCGGCGAGCTGTTCCCGTTCGGCGTATCGGGCGTGCTGGCCACGCTGCCCTTCGCGGTCTGGCTGTTCCTGGCGATCGAGCAACTGCCGCTCGCGGCCGAGGAATCGGTCGATCCCAAGCGCGACATGCCGAAGGGCATCATCCTCGGCATGATCACCCTGATGGTCTCGGCTTTCATGATCGTGCTGCTCAACCCGTCTGTCGTGGGGGTCGGCTCCTTCAAGCTGAGCTCCTCGCTCGAGCCGCTGCTCGATGGCTTCCGGGCGATCTATGGCGACGGCGGGGTGGTGGTGCTGGGGCTCGTGGCCCTCACGGGGCTGATCGCGAGCTTCCACACGATCCTCTACGCGCAGGGCCGCCAGATCTATTCGCTGTCGCGCGCGGGCTACTTCCCGCGCGGCCTGTCGGTGACGCACTCGACCTACCGCACCCCGCATCTCGCGATGTTCGTCGGCTCCGTCGTCGGCCTCGCGGTGATGCTCGCCATCTGGTTCGCGCTCGGCGCCGAGGAGGCGGGAGCGTCGATCGGCAGCGTGCTGCTCAACATGGCGGTGTCCGGAGCGATGTTCTCCTACATCGCGCAGGCGGCGTCGTTCATCCTGCTGCGCAACAACAGCCCGCACATCGAGCGGCCGTTCCGCAGCCCGCTGGGCATTCCCGGCGCGGTGCTGACGATCGTGATCGCGGTGATCACGCTCGGCTACCAGGTGCAGGACCCGAACTTCACAAAGGGCGTGTTGTGGGTGCTGGTGTGGTTCGCCGTCGCGATCGTCTATTTCGCAGTGATCGGACGCCACAAGCTGGTGCTGTCGCCGGAGGAGGAGTTCGCCCAGTCGGGCGGGCGCTCCGAGTATCGCGCGCACTGAACCTCACGGTTCGCGCGGGCGGCGGGCGATCCCGTCGCCCGCCTCCTCGTAGCCACGTTGGGAGCCGATGAGCAAAGCACATCCGACCGCCAAGGACGTTCTGGCGCTGGTCGACAAGCGTGGCCTGTCGCACGTCAAGCTCGGCGTCACCGACGCCGACGGCATCCTGCGCGGCAAGTATATGAGCCGCGACAAGTTCGCTTCGGCGCTCGAGAACGGCTTCGGCTTCTGCGACGTCGTGCTCGGCTGGGATTCGAACGACCAGCTCTACGACAATGTGGCCTTCACCGGCTGGCACACCGCCTATCCGGACGCCGCGGTCCGGGTGCTGCCCAGCACGGCGCGCGACCTGCCGCTCGAAGGCGACATGGTGTTCGTGCTCGGCGAGTTCTCAGGGGCGGCCGAGGAGGTCTGTCCGCGCGGAACGCTGCGGCGCGTGCTCGACCGCGCGGCCGGCGTGGGGCTCAGCGTCAGTTCGGCGGTCGAGTTCGAATTCTTCCTGTTCGACGAAACGCCGCATTCTGTCCGCGACAAGGGCTATGCGAACCTGACGCCGATGACGCCTGGCTTCTTCGGCTACTCGGTGCTGCGCTCGGGCGTGCACGCCGAATTCTACGCCGAGTTGCTGAAGCTCTGCGCGGACATGCGGATGCCGATCGAGGGGCTGCACACCGAAACCGGGCCTGGCGTGCTGGAGGCCGCGATCGAGGTCTCGGACGCGCTCGAGGCGGCCGACCGCGCAGTGCTGTTCAAGACCTTCACCAAGATCCTCGCGCAGCGCCGCGGGCTGATGGCGACCTTCATGGCGAAATGGTCCAAGGACTGGCCAGGCCAGTCCGGCCACATCCACGTCTCGCTTCAGCGCGAGGACGGCGGCTCCGTCTTCCACGAGGAAGGCCGGCCGCACGCGATGTCGGACGCGATGCGCTGGTTCGTCGGCGGTCAGCAGCGGCTGATGCCGGAACTGCTCGCGATGGTGTCGCCGACGGTGAACTCCTACACGCGCCTGATCCCCGGCTTCTGGGCGCCGACCGACGCCACCTGGGGCGTCGAGAACCGCACCTGCGCGCTCCGCGTGATTCCGGGATCGCCGAAGAGCCAGCGCGTCGAGTACCGGGTGGCGGCCGCCGACATCAATCCCTACGTGGCGCTCGCCGCCGCCATCGGCTCCGGCCTCTGGGGGATCGAGAACCGGATCGAGCCCGATCCCGCCATCGAGGGCAACGCCTATGCGATCCAGCACGCGCCCGAACGGGCCCTGCCGCGCTCGCTCGGCGAGGCCGCCGGGCGGCTTGCGGCCTCCGCGCCGGCGCGGGAGCTGTTCGGCGACGCCTTTGTGGAGCATTGGGCCGCGACCCGGGACTGGGAGCAGCGCGAGTTCAAAAAGGCCATCACGGACTGGGAGCTGGCGCGGTATTTCGAGATCATCTGAGCCGCCGGCCTCCGCCATCCTCTGAACCGATTCCGCCCCGACAAGGGCAGGGATCACGAGTGAGCCTCATGACTGACCAGATCTGCATCTCTCCCGTCGACGGCCGTGAACTGGCTCGGCGGCCCACCCTGTCCCAGGCCTCCATGGAGGCCGTCCTGGCCGATGCGCGCAGGGCCCAGCGGGAATGGGCCGAGGTGCCGATCGCCGAGCGTGGACAAAAGATGCTGGCGTTCCTCGATGCGCTGCTGGGACTCAATCAGCAGATCATCCCGGAGCTCGCGCTGCAGATGGGCCGCCCGGTGCGGTTCGGCGGCGAGATGCGCGGCGTCGAAGAGCGGGTGAAGCACTGCGTCGCGACCGCCGAGGCGTCGCTCGCGCCGATCGTTCCGGAGCCGAAGCCCGGCTTCCGCCGCATGATCAAGCGGACGCCGCTCGGTCTGGTGTTCGTGATCGCGCCCTGGAACTACCCGTTCCTGACCGCTGTCAACACGATTGTGCCGGCGCTGATCGCCGGCAACGCCGTGCTGCTGAAGCACGCGGCCCAGACGATCCTGGTCGGCGAGCGCTTCCAGGAGGCGATGGACAAGGTCGACCTGCCGAAGGGGCTGTTCCGCAACGTCGTGCTCGATCACGAGCAGGCCGACGCGCTGATCGCCGCGGGCGCGTTCGACCACGTCAACTTCACCGGTTCGGTGGCCGGCGGACGCGCCGTCGAGCGGGCGGCCGCCGGAACCTTCACGAGCCTCGGGCTGGAGCTCGGCGGCAAGGACCCGGCTTACGTGCGGGCTGACGCCGACGTCGCCTTCGCCATTGAGAACATCGTCGACGGCGCGTTCTACAATTCAGGGCAGTGCTGCTGCGGCGTCGAGCGCGTCTATGTGCATGAAAGCCTCTACGACCGCTTCGTTGAGGGGGCGGTGGATCTCACCTCGAAATACGTGCTGGGCAACCCGCTCGACGACGCCACCACGCTCGGGCCGATGTCCGCGACGCGTTTCGCCGAGACGGTGAGGTCGCAGGTCCGAGAGGCGTTGGAGAAGGGGGCCAGAGCTCATCTCGATCCGAAGGATTTCCCCGCCGACAAGGAAGGCACGCCCTATCTCGCGCCGCAGATTCTCACCAATGTCGACCATTCCATGCGCGTGATGGTCGAGGAGAGTTTCGGGCCGGTCGTCGGGATCATGAAGGTCCGGGACGACGACGAGGCCGTCCGCCTGATGAACGACAGCCCCTATGGGCTGACCGCCTCGATCTGGACGCGCGACATCGACGTCGCCGAGGCGCTCGGCGACCGCATCGAGACCGGCACGGTCTACATGAACCGGTGCGACTATCTCGATCCGGCGCTCGCCTGGACGGGCGTCAAGGACACTGGCCGCGGGGCCTCGCTTTCCGAGATCGGGTTCCAGCTGCTCACCCGGCCGAAGAGCTTCCATCTGCGCGAGGTCGGATGATCCGGCGCGGCTTCGAATAAGGCTCGTCGTCCTCCGGCTTGTCCGGAGGACCCATCGACGGCGTAGCGCTCGACGCCGGGCATGGATCCTCCGCACAAGCCGGAGGATGACGGGATGAGTCTCCCGAGTGACGCCTGCAGCAGACCGCCAAGAGATCCTACCGATGACCGCCTTCACAGGTTCCTGGAACTACCCGACCCGCGTCCTCGTCGGGCCGGGTCGCATCGCTGATCTGCCCGCCGCCTGCGACCAGGCCGGGATCCGGCGTCCGCTGCTCGTCACCGATCCGGGGCTGAAGGACAGCGCGATCGTGGCGCGGGCGCTGGACCTCTTGAAATCCGCAGGGCGAGAGGCCGCCGTGTTCGCGGACGTGAAGGGCAATCCGACGAACGCGAATGTCGAGGCGGGCGTCGCCGCCTATCGCGCCGCAGGCGCGGACGGAGTTATCGCCTTCGGCGGCGGCTCCGGGCTCGACGTTGGCAAGCTGGTCGCCTTCATGGTCGGCCAGAGCCGTCCGATCTGGGATTTCGAGGATGTCGGCGACTGGTGGACGCGCGCGGACGCCGACAAGATCGCGCCGATCGTCGCCGTGCCGACGACGGCCGGCACGGGCTCGGAGGTCGGCCGCGCCGCGGTCGTCACCAATGAGGAGACGCACGAGAAGAAGATCATCTTCCATCCGAAACTGCTTCCGGCGGTGGTGATCTCCGACCCGGAGCTTACTGTCGGCCTGCCGCCGAAACTCACTGCCTGGACCGGCTTCGATGCGCTGGCGCATTGCCTGGAGGCGTTCTCCGCGCCGGGCTTCCACCCGATGGCGGACGGCATCGCCGTCAACGGCGCGCGGCTGGTGAAGATCTATCTGCCGCGCGCGGTGGCCGATGGGACCGACATCGAGGCGCGCGCGAACATGCTTGCGGCGGCCTCCATGGGCGCGGCCGCCTTCCAGAAAGGGCTCGGCGCGATCCACTCGATGTCGCACCCGATCGGCGCGCTCTACGACACCCATCACGGGCTCACCAACGGCGTGGTGATGCCTTACGTCTTCCTGGCCAACCGTCCGGCGATCGAGGAGCGTTTCGGCCATCTTGCGCGCTCCTTCGAGATCGCCGGCGGTTTCGACGGCTTCATCGACTGGGTGCTGCGCTTCCGCCAGGAGCTCCATGTGCCGCATTCGCTGGGCGAACTCGGCGTCGGCGAGGACCGGATCGACGAGCTGGCCGAGAAGGCCGAGCGGGACCCTTCGACCGGCGGCAATCCGCTGCCGTTCAAGGCGGCGGATTTCGCCCGGCTGTTCCGGGCCGCCATCCGCGGCGATCTCGACGCTGCGCGGAGCTGAGCGATGCGCCCTGTCCGGCTGCTCGTCGCGGAGGGCAATCCGCCCGCCATGCGCGAGCGGCACGCCGCCGTCTCCGGCCAGACGCCGAGCGAATTCTACGCCGACGTGCTGACGATGCTGGCCGACGACCTCGGCCTCGCTGCCGAGATCGACATCTGCTTCCCGGCGGACGAAGGCGCGAACCTGCCGGGCGGGGATCTCGCCGGCTATGACGGCGTCGCCATCACGGGGTCCGGCCTGAACCTCTGGAAGGCGGAGCCGGAATCGCTCGCGCAGGTGGAGTTCGCCCGCGCCGTCTATGCGTCCGGCCTGCCGTTCTTCGGCTCGTGCTGGGGGCTGCAGGTCGCCGCGGCCGCGGCCGGCGGCGAGGTGAAGCTCAATCCGCAGGGCCGCGAGATCGGCGTCGCGCGGTCGATCCGGATCACGGACGCCGGCCGCGGCCATCCGCTACATGCGAACCGCACAGAGGTGTTCGACGCGCCGGCGATCCATTCTGACGAGGTGGCGGTGCTGCCGCCGAACGCCACGGTCACGGCGACAAACGAGCTCTGCGCGGTTCAGGCGGCCGAGATCCGGCATGGCGCAGGGGTCTTCTGGGGCGTCCAGTTCCACCCCGAATACACGTTCGCCGAACTCGGCGGGATCCTCACCCGCTACACCCCGATCATGCTCAAGGAAGGCTTCTTCCGTGAGCCCGAGGAGGCCGCGCAATACGTCTCCGACCTTGTGGCGCTCGATGAGGAGCCAGGCCGCAAGGACCTCGCCTGGCGGCTTGGGATCGCGCCGTCCGTGCTGGACCCCAAGGTCCGCCGGACGGAGCTCACCAACTGGCTGAAGGCGCAGGTCCTGCCCACCGCGAGCGCCCGCAGCCGCGCCTGAGGCCTCAGAGGCCGTTGATCACCAGCACGGCGAGCGCGCCCGCGCCCAGCGCCAGCGCGGCCGCGCCAGCCGCCTGGATCTGCCGGATCTTCTGGCTCTTGCGGGCCTTGAGCCGTTCCTCACGTCGTCCGAACGTGCGCGGCTGCTCGTCGTCCGGGTCGGGTTCCCGGGTTGGAAACACCCGATAGGTTCTCATCGCTCAGCTCTCTCCTCGCGGGGGTCCGTCCCGGTATTTGTGGCGCCTGAACCCGTCTGTGGAGGGGTGATCGCTCGACAAACGGGCGACGCGGGCGCCGGTCCGAGGGTCACACCGCCTTCAGCGCCGTCTCCACGTCCTCAAGCAGGTCGTCGCGATCCTCAAGCCCGACTGACAGCCGCAGCATCGCGTCGGTGATGCCGAGCTCCGCGCGCGCTTCGGGCGCCAGCCGCTGATGGGTCGTGGTCGCCGGATGGGTCAGGATCGATTTGGCGTCGCCCAGATTGTTCGAGATCTTCACGATCCGCAGCGCGTTGCCGAGGCGGAACGCCTCCGCCTTGCCGCCGTCCAGCGTGAAGGCGACCAGCGTGCCGCCGCCCGCCATCTGCTTCTTCACGAGCGCCGCCTGCGGGTGATCGTGGCGCCCGCAATAAACCAGCCGCTTCACCTTCGGGTGGTCGGCCAGAAGGTCTGCGACCGCGGACGCGTTGGCCTGCATCTTCTCGACCCTCAGCGCCAGCGTCTCCAAGCCCTTGGCCAGCACCCAGGCGTTGAACGGCGACAGCGACGGTCCGGTCTGCCGCAGGAAGGTGTGCAGATGGTCCATCACGAATTTCTCCGAGCCGAGCACCACGCCCCCGAGCGTGCGTCCCTGCCCGTCCATGTGCTTGGTGGCGGAATAGACCACCACGTCGGCGCCGAGCTTCAGCGGCTGCTGCAGCACCGGGGTGGCGAACACGTTGTCGACCACGAGCCGCGCCCCGGCGTCATGCGCGATCCTCGCGATCGCCTCGATGTCGTAGACCTCGAGCGTCGGATTGGTCGGGCTCTCGAGGAAGAACGCCTTGGTCTCCGGCCGCACGGCCGCGCGCCACTGGTCGAGGTCCGCGCCGTCGACCAGCGTCGAGGCGACGCCGAAGCGCGGCAGCAGTTCCTCCACCACGTAGCGACAGGAGCCGAACAGCGCCTTCGCGGCGACGACGTGGTCGCCGGCCCTGACCTGGCACAGCATCGCTGCCGTCACAGCCGCCATGCCGCTCGCCGTCGCGCGCGCCGCTTCCGCGCCCTCGAGCGCCATCATCCGGCGCTCGAAGGTCGCGACCGTCGGATTCGAGAAGCGCGAATAGATGTAGCCGGGATCGCTGCCGTCGAAGCGGGCCTCGGCCGCCTCCATCGTGTCATAGGCGTAGCCCGAGGTGAGGTAGAGCGCCTCCGACATCTCGCCGAAGGACGATCGGCTCTCGCCCTCGTGGATCAGCCGCGTGGCGGCGCGCAGCGGGCGGTCTGTGGGGAGTCTTTCGCGGCTCATGATGCGACCTCGGACGGCGCCGGGCCGCACGGGACGCCCGATGCGGCTTCCGCGCGTCCGGCCTTTTAGCTGGTTGTTTTAACGTGGCTGCAAGCCGGCCGGCCCAAGGAACCACGGTTCGCCTGCGTAGGCCCGCGGACGCTTGGCGTCAACGCCTCGTTCGCGTACAGGAACCCGACGACGCCTCGGGGGACTGCGGTTTGCTGAACGGAGACGGCGCGCCGCAGGGCGGCATCCTGCCGAGCCAGGCGATCGAGCGGCTGATCGCGGACGGCGCCATCGCGCTCGACCGACCGGCCGCCCCCGACCAGATCCAGCCCGCAAGCCTCGACCTGCGGCTCGGCGCGGTGGTGCACCGCGTGCGGGCGAGCTTCCTGCCCGGCGCGGGACGCACGGTCTCGGAGCGCCTCGTCGATTTCCGCCTGCACACGATCGACCTGTCGGAGGGCGCCGTGCTGGAGACCGGTTGCGTCTACATCGCGCCGCTGATGGAGAGCCTTGCGCTTCCGGACGACGTCGCCGCCGCCACCAATCCGAAAAGCTCCACAGGGCGGCTCGACGTGTTCACCCGCGTCATCACGGACGGCGCGCGCGCCTTCGACCAGGTGGCGCCCGGCTACCGCGGGCCGCTGTTCGCCGAAATCTCTCCGCGCACCTTTCCGGTCCTGGTCCGCGCCGGCTCCCGGCTGAGCCAGCTCCGGCTGCGACGCGGAGAGGCGCGGCTCTCGGACGCCGACCTTGTCGCGCTGCAGGACCGCGAGCGCCTCGTCGACGACGATGCGGCTGACGTGCAGGGCGGCGTCGCCGTCACGGTCGATCTCAAGGGCGACGGCGAAGGCCTCGTCGGCTGGCGGGGCAAGCGCCACACGGGCGTCGTGGACGTCGACGCGCCGGGCGCGCATGCGGTCGAGGATTTCTGGGAGCCGATCCGAGCCGGCCGCTCCGGCCTCGTGCTCGATCCCGGCCAGTTCTACATCCTCGCCTCGCGCGAGGCCGTGCAGGTGCCGCCCGACCACGCCGCCGAGATGACGCCGTTCGATCCGCTGGTCGGAGAATTCCGGGTGCATTACGCCGGCTTTTTCGATCCCGGCTTCGGCCATGCCGAGGCGCGAGGCGCAGGCGCGCGCGCTGTGCTCGAGGTGCGCAGCCACGAGGTGCCGTTCATCCTGGAGCATGGCCAGACCGTGGGGCGGCTCGTCTATGAGCGCATGCTGGAGCGTCCCCGCGCGCTCTATGGCGAGCTCGGGGCCTCGAACTATCAGGGCCAGAAGCTCAAGCTCTCGAAGCATTTCCGTCTGCCCTGAGGCGCGGCCGACGATGCGGAGCAGCAGCTGATGGCCGCAGAGAGCGCTGGCCTGCTGCTGTTCAGGCGCGAGGCCGGAAGGCTTCTAGTCCTGCTCGCGCATCCGGGCGGCCCGTACTGGCGGCGCAAGGACCTTGGCGCCTGGTCGATCCCCAAAGGTGAGCTCGCCGCGGACGAGGACCCGGAAGCGGCGGCGCGGCGGGAGTTCGCCGAGGAGCTTGGCGCTTCGCCAGCCGGACCGCTCATCCCGCTCGGCGCCGTCGTTCAGCGCGGCGGCAAGCGCGTGCACGCCTTTGCGGCCGAAGGGGCCTTCGACGTCGCGGGATTGCGGAGCAACGTCTTCGAGATGGAATGGCCGCCGCGCAGCGGGCGGATGCAGAGCTTCCCGGAAGTGGACCGGGCGGAATGGTTCGAGCCCGCAGAAGCACGCGAGAAGCTGCTGCCGGCGCAGGCCGAGCTTATCGACCGGCTGGAGCGGTTGCTTCGTGGGCCGGACGGGGAGGCCGGCTGATCAGCGCGCGATATCAGGCGTCTCGCCAGGTCGAGAAGGTCGCCGCCTGGCCCGCGGGCGAGCCGTCCGGAGCGACGAGCCGCCACACAACCCCGTCCTCGATCCAGAAGCGCCGTCCGGACTTCGTGATCCTCACGCCGCGATAGCCTTCGGCGAAGCCGTTCTGCGCGACGGCGTCGAGCAGCGCCTGCCGCGCCGCCCGCTCCGGCGCTTCGGCCGAGAGCCGCGACGGCAGGCCGACAAACTCCTCCCAGGAATAGCCGAAGCAGCGCTGGGCGGTCTTGTTGGCGTAGATGAAGCGTGGGTCGGCGCTGGCGTCATGCGCCAGAACGGCGAATGGCGCATCCTCATAGAGCCAGGCTGCGTCCCCGCCCTCGGGCGCAAGCCGGCGGCCGACGAAGCGGGCGTGGCTTTTGCAGAGGATTTCGAAGAACGCGCGATCGGAGCGGAGATCGGTCACTGGGCGCCGCCCGAGCGGCCTGGTTCGGGGAAGGCGAGAACTTCGGCGGTGTAGTTCTCGACCAGCGCGCTGAATGGGACGCCGTTCGGCAGCGTCAGCACCGCGCGATGCTCGATTACGGTTCGGGGCGGCCGCAGCGGCTCCTCTGCCGGCACGGCGGCGCCCATTTCCCATCCGTCCGGCAGCGGCGACCATGCGAGCTTCGCAGACAGCGTGCGGCGGCGAAACCCGAGCGCCTGAACCGCGCGCCCGAAGGCGACGTCGCTCGTCGCCAGCGCGGCGTTCATCTCGGGCGTGAGGCGGGACGGCACATACCAGTTCTCGGCTTCCGAGAGGACGCGCTCGCCGCATCTCAGCCGGACATGCCGATAGGCGACCGGCTCGTCCGGGCCGACCTGGAGCAGGCTGCGCTGCTCGTCGGTCGGCGGCTTGGCCTCGGCGCGATCCAGTTCCGCAACGATCTTGGCCGGCGCCGCGAGCCGGTGAGAGGCGCACCAGCGGTCGAGGGTGAGGGTCGCGCTGTCATGGCTCAGCAGATCCGCATTGAGCTGCTGCAGCAGCGCCAGCGCCTCGAGTCTCCCGACATAATCGCCGCGCCAGGCAGGCCCATCGGCGAAGGCGGGCGCCGCGAACAGGGCGAGGGCCAGAACGGCGCCGGCGCGCATCTGAGTGAGACGGGTCATGGCTGCCTCTCAGCATCTCGACGTTCGGCGATAGCAGCGGGTCATGCGACAAGGCCGCAGCCCAACCGGAGCCCTGGCCGCAACGGTGCGGGCTTTTGCCGGCAGGCCACTTCCGTCACAGGCTTTAAGAACCACCTAAAGCGTCCCGCATCTTGCTGAAAGCGCCGATGACCGCCGCGATCCCGTTCGACAACAGCTACGCCCGGCTGCCGCCCTCGTTCTATGCGAGAGTCCTTCCCGCTCCGGCGCCCAAGCCGCGGCTCGTGAAGCTGAACCGCGCACTGGCGGAGGAACTGCGGATCGACCCGGAGGCGCTCGCCGGCCCCGCGGGCCTTGAGCTACTCGCCGGCAACGCCGTGCCGGAGGGCGCCGAGCCGATCGCGACCGCTTATGCGGGCCACCAGTTCGGCTATTTCGTGCCGCGGCTCGGCGACGGGCGCGCGATCCTGCTCGGCGAGGTCATCGGCCGCGACGGCGTGCGGCGCGACCTGCAGCTGAAGGGCTCCGGCCGCACGCCGTTCTCGCGCAATGGCGACGGACGCGCCGCGCTCGGACCAGTGCTGCGCGAATATCTCGTCAGCGAGGCGATGGCGGCTCTTGGAATTCCCACGACCCGGGCTCTCGCCGCAGTCACGACCGGCGAAACCGTGGCGCGTGAGCGGACCTTGCCGGGGGCGGTGCTGACACGGGTCGCGACGAGCCACATCCGGGTGGGAACGTTCCAGTTCTTCGCCGCGCGGGGCGACGTCGAAGGTCTGCGGGCGCTCGCCGACCACGTGATCGCGCGACATTATCCCGAAGCCGTGGGCGCCGCGGAGCCCTACCGCGCCTTGCTGGACGAGGTGATCTGGCGGCAGGGGCGCCTCGTCGCGCAATGGCTGCTGGCCGGCTTCATCCACGGCGTCATGAACACCGACAACATGTCGGTCGCGGGGGAGACGATCGATTACGGGCCCTGCGCCTTCATGGACGCCTATGATCCGGCGACCGTCTTCAGCTCGATCGACGAGCGCGGGCGCTACGCCTACGGCAACCAGCCCACGATCGCGCACTGGAACCTCACCCGACTCGCGGAGTCTCTGCTGCCGCTGCTCGCCGAAGATCAGGAACAGGCGGTCGCGACCGCGCGCGAGGCGCTGGCCCGGTTCCCCGAAGCCTTCAACGAGGCCTACCTCGCCGGCCTGAGAGCCAAACTGGGCCTCGTCGAGGCGCGGGAGGGCGACCTCGCGCTCGCGCAGGAGTTGCTCGACCGGATGGCGGCGAATCGCGCCGACTTCACGCTGACCTTCCGCCGCCTTTGCGCCGCCGCGCGCGATCCTGCCGCCGACGCGGAGCTCCGCGCGCTGTTCGAGGACCCGTCGGCCTATGACGGCTGGGCCGCGCGCTGGCGCGACCGTCTGGCGGAGGAGGGCGGCGACGGCGCGGCCCGCGAGGCTGCGATGCGGCGCGTCAACCCGGCGCTCGTCCCGCGCAACCATCTGGTCGAAGGGGCGATCGAGGCGGCGGTCGAGCGACAGGATTTCGCGTTGTTCGAGCAGCTCCTCGACGCGCTGATGACGCCGTTCGAGGAGCAGGCCGTCCATGCGGGCTTTTACGATCTCCCGCCTCAGGCGCAGGGATACCGCACCTTCTGCGGGACCTGACCGGGACGCGGACCGGCTCCTCAGCTCCGCGCCGCGCCGTCGATCGTGAAGCCGATCTTCAGCGTGACCTGAAAGTGCGCGACCGCGCCGTTCTCGACATGGCCGCGCGTCTCCACGACCTCGAACCAGCCGATGTGGCGGATGGTCTTGGAGGCGTCCGCGATGGCGCTTCGGATGGCGTCGTCGATGGAAGACGGCGACGAACCGACGAGCTCGATGACCTTGTAGGTGTGCTTCGACATTGCGCTTGCTCCAGGTGGCGGGGTGGCTGAAAGGCCGCTGGCCGCAGCCTGCTAACACCTGACCGGCCGGAGGGTTCAACGGGGCGCCGCGGCGGCCTGTGGAACAGACTAGGCCGCGGAGAGCTTGATCCGGCACCGGTGGAGACCCGGCATGCGTCCGCGCTGATTGCGCCGCCGCCGCGGCAGCGGCAAGGGTTCGCTCACTCGAAACAACGCAGAGATCATCGTGCCCCAGCCTGTCCTCTTCACCCCGACCCGCGTCGGCGGCCTGGAACTCGCGAACCGGATCGTGATCGCGCCGATGTGCCAGTATTCCGCCGAAGACGGGCGCATGACCGACTGGCACCTGATCCATCTTGGCCAGCTCGCGCTGTCGGGCGCGGCGCTGCTGACCATCGAGGCGACCGCGGTGCTGCCCGAGGGGCGGATCACCTACGCGGATGTGGGTCTTTGGGACGACGACACCGAAGCCGCGATGCGGCGGACGCTGGAGGGCGTGCGGCGGTGGTCGGACATGCCGATCGCGATCCAGCTCGGCCATGCCGGCCGCAAGGCCTCGACCGAGGTTCCCTGGAAGGGCGGCGCGCAGATCGCCGCGTCCGACCCGCACGGCTGGCAGACCGTGGCTCCCTCCGCCGTGCCGTTCGCCGACGGCGAGGCCGCGCCGGTGGCGCTGGATCGGGACGGGCTTGCGCGGATCCGGGACGCGTTCGCGGACGCCGCGAGGCGGGCCGGCCGGCTTGGGCTGGACGCCGTCCAGGTCCACGGCGCGCATGGCTATCTGATCCACCAGTTCCTGTCGCCGCTCTCCAACCGCCGCGAGGACGAATATGGCGGCTCCCTGGAGAACCGGATGCGGTTTCCGCTCGAGCTGTTCGACGCGGTGCGCGCCGCCTTCCCGGCTGATCGCCCGGTGACGATGCGGCTCTCCGGGACGGACTGGGTCGAAGGCGGCTGGGACGTCGAGCAGAGCGTGGCGTTCGCCAAGCTTCTCGAACAGCGCGGTTGCGCCGGCATCCACGTCTCGAGCGGCGGCCTGCATCCGGCGCAGCGCATCCCGGTCGGGCCGAGCTATCAGGTGCCGCTTGCCCGTGCGGTGAAGGCCGCGGTGTCGATCCCTGTGATCGCGGTCGGGCTGATCACCGGCTTCGAACAGGCCGAAGCGATCGTCGGCACGGGCGACGCCGATCTGATCGCGCTGGCCCGCACCGTGCTTTACGATCCGCGCTGGCCCTGGCACGCAGCCGCCGCGCTCGGCGGCCAGGTTCGCGCCCCGAACCAGTATCTGCGGTGCCAGCCGCCGCAGTTCAGGGACCTGTTCGTACAAGGCTGACGCGCCGCCAGATCGCGGGTGTCACTGGCGCGCGAGCGGATCAGTCCTGCAGCGTCTTCGAATGCGCGAAGGCGCTGCGGACGTCCTGTTCGGGCCGCTCGCGCAGTTCGAGCCACATGGCGTTGAGCACCGAGAAGCTCGCCGCCAGACCGAGGCCCAGAACCCAGGCGAAGTACCACATGGCGTTTCCTTTCAGTACGAGCTGACGTCGGCGTTCACGGCCGCGATCGTGACCCGGCCGCGCAGGACGCTGTAGACCCAGGCGGTGTAAGCGAGCACGAGCGGCAGGAAGATCGCGGTCGCGACCAGCATGATCTTGAGCGTGAGCTCGCTGGAGGACGCGTCCCAGACCGTGAGGCTGTGGTCCGGCGCGATCGATGACGGCAGCAGGAAGGGGAACAGGCCGACGCCGGCGGTGGCCACGACGCCAGCGACGGCGAGGCCGCTCGCCACGAAGGCGAGGCCCGGTCGCCTGCGGCTCAGCAGCAGGCCCGCGGCCGGCGCGCTGACCAGCGCGAGCAGCGGCACGACGATCATCCAGAGGTGGGCGCCGTAGACGCGCAGTCCGCCGCCGGCGACGACCTCGACATGCTTGAGCGTCGGGTTGGACGGCCCCATCGGGTCGATCTCGCCGACGAGGCGGTAGCTGTCGACGCCGAGCTGGATGCAGACCCCGCCGATAAGGAAGGCGACGGCCAGCAGCATGGCGGCCTGCCGCCCGATGAGCGCCGCGCGGCTCGCGACCGGCTCGTCCGCTTTGAGAGCCAGAAAGGCGCCGCCATGCAGCGTCAGCATCAGCACGCTGACGACGCCGCAGAACAGCGCGAACGGATTGAGGAGGCCGAGCAGGCTGCCCTCATAGATCATCCGGAGGTCGCCATCGAAACGGAAGGGGACGCCCTGAAGCGCGTTCCCGACCGCCACGCCGAAGATCAGCGTAGGCACGAAGCCGCCGGTGAAGAGCGCCCAGTCCCAGAACCGGCGCCAGCGCGGATCGTGGATCTTGGAGCGGAACTTGAACCCCACCGGCCGGATGATCAGCGCGCAGAGCACCAAGAACATCGCGAGATAGAAGCCAGAGAAGGCGACGGCGTAGAGCATGGGCCACGCGGCGAAGATCGCGCCGCCGCCGAGGATCAGCCAGACCTGGTTTCCCTCCCAGACTGGGCCGACGCTGTTGATCACCACCCGCCTCTCGGCGTCCGTCCTGCCCACGAAGGGCAGCAGGATGGCGGCGCCGAGGTCGAAGCCGTCCATCACCGCAAAGCCGATCAGCAGCGCGCCGAGCAGGAGCCACCAGATCAGGCGAAGAGTCTCGTAATCCAGGGTCATGGTCGTTCGTCCTGAGGGGGCTTCACTCGGCAGCGACGGCTGCGGCGGGGAATTCAGGCTCCGGGTGGCGCGGGGCGAACCGGCCGAGCAGACGGTCCGGCCCCATGCGGATCGCCTTGACCATCAGCACGAGGTCGACGATCGCGAGCGCGGAGTAGAAGGCGACGAAGCCCAGCAGCGTCGTCAGCACGTTGCCTGCGGAGATGCTGGAGACCGCGAGGAAGGTCGGCATGACGCCCTCGATGACCCAAGGCTGGCGTCCGACCTCAGCCACGTACCAGCCGAGTTCCGCCGCGATCCACGGCGCGGGCAGGGTCAGCAGCGCAACCCACAGGAACCTGCGCGAGCGCGCCAGACGTCCGGTGCTAGCGAGGAAGAAGGCGGTCGCGAACAGGGCGATGAAGAAGAAGCCGAGCCCCACCATCACGCGGAAGCTCCAGAACAGGGGAGAGACCGGAGGAACCGTGCTCCACGCCGCCTGCCTGATCTCGTCCTCGGTCGCGTTCAGGACGTCGGGGCGGATCTTCTTCAGGAGCAGCGCATAGCCGAGCTCTCCCGACGTCACGTCCAGCGTGGCGCGGGCTTCGGCGTTCGTGCGGTCCGCCCGGAGCTTTTCCAGAGCGTCATAGGCCATCAGACCGAAGCGGATGCGGAGCTCGACGTCCTTCACGAGGTCTTCGATGCCCGGCACTTCCTTGCTGATCGAACGGGTCGCGATCAGGCCGAGCATCCACGGAACCTTCACCTCGTAGCGGGTCTCGCGGGCCTGCGCGTCCGGCAGGCCGAAGAGCGTGAACGACGCCGGCGCCGGCTCCGTCTTCCACATCGCCTCGATGGCGGCGAGCTTCATCTTCTGGTTCTCGCCGGTCGTGTAGCCGCTCTCGTCGCCGAGGACGACGACCGACAGGGCCGCCGCGAGCCCGAAGCTCGCCGCGACCGTCGCGGACCTCACGGCGACCTCGCGATGACGCCGGCGCAGCAGGTAGAACGCGCTGATCGCGAGCACGAACACCGAGCCTGTGACGTAGCCGGCGCTGACCGTGTGGACGAACTTGGCCTGCGCGACGGGATTGAAGATCAGCGCGGAGAAGTCGGAGACTTCCATCCGCATCGTCTCGGGATTGAAGGTCGCGCCGACCGGGTTCTGCATCCAGCCGTTGGCGATCAGGATCCAAAGCGCCGACAGGTTCGTGCCGAGCGCGAGCAGCCAGGTCACCGTCAGGTGGCCGATCTTCGACAGCCGGTCCCAGCCGAAGAAGAACAGCCCGACGAAGGTGGCCTCCAGGAAGAAGGCCATCAGCCCTTCGATCGCGAGCGGCGCCCCGAACACGTCGCCGACATAGTGGCTGTAGTAGGCCCAGTTCATCCCGAACTGGAACTCCATGGTGACGCCGGTCGCGACCCCCATGGCGAAGTTGATGCCGAACAGGACGCCCCAGAAGCGGGTGATCCGCCGCCAGATCTCGAGACCGGTCATCACGTAGACCGTCTCCATGATGGCGAGCAGCACCGCCAGCCCGAGCGTCAGCGGGACGAAGAGGAAGTGGTACATCGCCGTCAGCCCGAACTGCAGGCGCGACAGGGTGACCACGTCGAGATCGGCGAACGTCATGGGCGAGCACCTGGGGTTGAGGCGGGTGGAGCGTCGGAGAGCAGCCGGGCCTCGGCGCCCGCGGCGTCGATCCGCTGACGCAGCGGCTGGACGACGAGCCACGCCGCGCCGAAGACGACGATGAGCTTCACGATGACGGCGATCAGCGCCGGACGGGCGATCGGATGGGACCACATGGGCCGTTTGTGGCTCCGCGCTCCCTCGATCGCCGTGATCTATGTCAAGCGCGAGCCAGCGGATGCTCGGGCGGGACGCAGGCCGGGTCGTTGACATCAGGCCTGGCGCCGCTTTTGGCTGATCTCGCCGGTGGAGACCCGCCGGGACGTCGTGGGCCGCATCCATGGATCAGCCGATCGCAACGCCATTCGAGAGCCGCGCCGCAGCCGAACTCCTGCTCGACTCGGTCACCGACATCGCCCTGCTGGCGCTCGATCGGGACGGGCTGATCATCAGCTGGAACCGGGGCGCCGAGCATGTGAACGGCTGGACGGCCGACGAGATCATCGGCCGGCATTTCTCGACCCTCTACGCCGAGGAAGACGTCGCGGCGGGCAAGCCGGAGGCGCAGATCGCCGTGGTCAACGCCGAGGGCAGGCACGAGGAGACGGGCCGCCGCCGGCGCAAGGACGGCTCGTCTTACGTCGCCGCCGTGGTGATGACGCCGGTGCTCGATCGCGACGGCCAGATCCAGGGCTACGCCAAGGCGATGCGCGACGTCTCCGCCTTCGCGGCGTCGGAGGAAGCCCTGAGGGCGAGCGAAGCGCATCTGCGCTCGATCCTCGAGACCGTTCCGGACGCCATGATCGTCATCGACGAGGACGCGCTGATCCAGTCGTTCAGCGCCGCGGCCGAGCGGCAGTTCGGCTACGCGCCCCCGGAGGTCGTCGGCCGGAACATCAGCATGCTGATGCCGCAGCCCTACCGTGCGCAGCACGACGGCTACATGGCGCGCTACCGCGCGACCGGAGAGCGGCGCATCATCGGGATCGGCCGGGTGGTGGTGGGCCAGCGCAAGGACGGCTCGACCTTTCCGATGGAGCTCTCCGTCGGCGAGATGCGGTCGGGCGGCAAGCGCTACTTCACGGGCTTCATCCGCGACCTGACGGAACGGCAGGAGGCCGAGACGCGGCTCCGGGAGTTGCAGAGCGAGGTCGCGCACATGTCGCGCTTCACGGCGCTCGGCGAGATGGCTTCGACGCTCGCGCATGAGATCAACCAGCCGCTGACCGCGATCGCCAACTACCTGAAGGGGTGCCGCCGCATCCTCGACCGGCTGCCGGAGGTTCCGGAACTGCCTTTGCTTCAGGAGGCTGTCGAACAGGCGGCGGGGCAGGCGCTTCGCGCCGGCGACGTCATCCGGAGGCTCCGCGAGTTCGTCGCGCGCGGGGAGACCGAGCGAGGCGTCGAGAGCATCGCTCGGCTGATCGAGGAGGCGAGCGCGCTCGCGCTGGTCGGCGCGCGCGAGCGCGGCGTGCATGTCAGTTTCGCGTTCGACCCCTCCGCCCCCAGCGTGGTGGCGGATAGGATCCAGATCCAGCAGGTCGTGCTGAACCTGATCCGGAACGCGATCGAAGCGATGCAGGAGAGCGCGCGCCGGGAGCTTGCGGTCACGACGCGACGGCGCGGCGAGGATATGGTGGAGATCACCGTGTCAGACACGGGTTCAGGTCTGGCGCCCGAGGTGGCCAAGCGCCTGTTCCAGCCTTTCGTCACGACGAAGTCCGCCGGGATGGGCGTCGGTCTGTCTATCTGTCGGACGATCGTCGAGGCCCATGGCGGCCGCATCTGGGCGGAGCCGGCCCCCGGCGGCGGCAGCCGCTTCATTTTCACCTTGCGGAGTTTCGAAGCAGAGGCCGCAGATGTCTGACGACGCCATCGTGCACGTCATCGACGACGACCTCGCAGTCAGGCAGTCGCTGGCCTTCTTGCTGTCATCCGACGGCCTTGCGGTGCGGCTGCACGAGGGCGCAGGCAGTTTCCTCGACAGTGTGCGGGAGCCAGTCAGCGGCTGCGTTCTCACCGATGTCCGCATGCCCGAAATCGATGGGCTGGAGTTCCTGTCTCGCCTGCGCGAGCGCGGCGCGACCATCCCGGTGATCGTGATGACCGGGCATGCGGACGTGCCGCTCGCCGTCGAAGCGATGAAACGGGGAGCGGCCGACTTCATCGAGAAGCCATTCGACGACGCTGTTCTGCTGGGCGCGATACGGACGGTACTGGCCCGCCAGGAGCGGAGCGGGCAGGTCGACTCCCGGGCGGCGGAGATACAGGACAGGATCGCGAAGCTGTCGGAGCGCGAGCGTCAGGTTCTGGATGGCCTGATCGCGGGCAAGCCGAACAAGATCATAGCCTTTGACCTGGAGATCAGCCCGCGTACCGTCGAGATTTACCGCGCCAACGTGATGACCAAGATGCAGGCGGGCAGCCTGTCGGAGCTCGTCCGCCTCGCGCTGCGCGCCGGGCGAAACCCCTAAGGGGTATTCCTGAATAGCCGCACGCCGGCAGGAACGTCATACCGATCATGAGCGCGAAGGCGCGACATGCGCTGAGGCGAGGATCGGAAACCGCCATGACGACGGCCGAGAGTTCTGCGTGCGCCTTCGTTCTCATCGTCGACGACGACGACGCCGTTAGACAGTCCCTCAAGTTCATGCTCGAACTCGAGGGACTGAAGGTTCAGCTGTTCGAGAGCGGAGAGGCTCTTCTGTCCCAGGGGGCGTTGCCGGAGCGCGGCTGTCTGGTCGTTGACCAGAAGATGCCGAGGCTCAGCGGGGTGGACCTCTTGCGGCGACTGAAGGAGCGATGCGTCGAGCTTCCGGCGATCCTCATCACCGGCCGCCTGACGCAGGATCTGGTCACGCTCGCGATGGCGGCGGGGTTCGCCGCCGTCATGGAGAAGCCGCTCGAAGGCGGCGGACTGATCGACGCGGTGCGCCTCGCGCTCGCCCGGCCGTGAGGCGGCCAACGGCGCCCTAGGGCCGGGCGTCGCCTGTCTGGAGGGTCCGTGCGGGGCCTGTTAGCGTGCCCGACACGTCGGCAGACAGCCGCTTCGAACCTGCGGCTCGCCCGTGCTCGCGAACCGGATCGGTTCCGCCGCAGAGACGACATCTACGATGACCGCCGCGATCCTCACGCTCAACGCCGGCTCGTCCAGCATCAAATTCGCGGTCTTCGAGGCCGAGGACGGGAGGCTCGCGGAGGTTCTCGCCCGCGGGCGCATCGAGCGCATGGGATCGCGGCCGCGCCTCGTCATGCGCGACGCGGCGAACGCCGTGCGCAACGATCGGACCTGGCCTCATGCCGAGCGTCCCGGTTTTGACGAGCTCATCGACGCCGCCCTTGCGGCATGCGAGGCGCTGCTTGGCGGTCGCCGAGCAGCGGCGATCGGTCACCGGGTGGTTCACGGCGGCCCCGGCCGGCAGGATCCCGCGCTCGTGACGCCGGAGCTTTTGCGGGAGCTCGAAGCGCTTCGCCCGCTCGCGCCGCTGCACGAGCCGCACAATCTCGATCCGATCCATGCGATCTCCGCCTCGCGACCCGGGCTGCCGCAGGTCGCCTGCTTCGACACCGCGTTCCACCACACGATGCCGGCCACTGCGACGCGCCTCGCGATCCCGCGGGTCTATGAGGCCAAGGGCGTGCGCCGCTATGGCTTCCATGGGCTATCCTACGAATATCTCGCGGGCGCGCTGCGTACGATCGATCCTGCGCTCGCGGCAGGCCGCGTGATCGCCGCCCACCTCGGGTCCGGCGCAAGCCTCTGCGCGCTGAGCGCCGGCGCAAGCGTCGACACCACGATGGGCTTCACCGCGCTCGACGGCCTGGTGATGGGCACGCGCTGCGGGACGCTCGATCCTGGCGCCGTCCTTTACCTGCTGCAGCAGGAAGGCCTCTCCGCACAGGAAGTCCAGGAGCTGCTCTACAAGAGTTCCGGCCTGCTCGGACTTTCGGGCGGCTTGTCCGGCGACATGCGCGACCTGCTCGAGAGCTCCGATCCGCGCGCCAGGGAGGCGGTCGATGCCTTCGTCTACCGGTTCGTGCGCGAGGCGGGGGCGCTGGTGAGCTGCCTCGGGGGGCTCGACGGCATCGTCTTCACAGCGGGCGTCGGCGAGAACGCTCCTGCGATCCGCCGCATGGCCTGCGCAGGCCTCGCCTGGCTCGGCGTCGAAATCGACTACGCCGCCAACAAGGAGGGACGGGACCTCATCAGCGCGCCAGGCAGTAAGGTGACGGTCAGGATTATTCCGACGGACGAAGAGCGCATGATCGCGCGCCACACGCTCGGACTTGTGGCGGCGCCGGCGGACGACGGTCAGCCGGGCTGAGGGGCTGCTCCGGCCGCTGGGGCGCCATAGGGCCAGCGCCAGTCCCGGATTTCGGGCATGTCCTCGCCGTGCTCGCATACGTAGAGGCGGTGCTCCGTCAGCTTGTCCCTGAGCTGTTGCTTCAGCGCGCCGGCCGTGGCCGACAGGCCCGGAACCCGTTCGATCGCCTCGAGCGCGAGGTGGAAACGGTCGAGCTCGTTGAGCACCACCATGTCGAAGGGCGAGGTCGTCGTGCCCTCTTCTTGGAAGCCGCGGACGTGGAGGCCGGCGTGGTTCGCGCGCCTGTAGGTCAGCTTGTGGATGAGCTGCGGATAGCCGTGATAGGCGAAGATCACCGGCCGCTCGCGCGTGAACAGGCCGTCGAAGTCGCGATCCTCCAGGCCGTGCGGGTGCTGGTCCCGGGCCTGCAGGCTCATCAGGTCGACGACATTCACCACCCGGATGCGCAACTCGGGCAGCCCCGCCCGGAGGAGAACGACCGCCGCAAGCGTCTCGAGCGTCGGCACGTCGCCGGCGCAGGCCATGACGACGTCGGGTTCGAGCCCCGGAGCCTCCGTGCCGGCCCACGCCCATGCTCCGGCGCCGGCCTCGCAGTGCAGAACGGCCTGCTGCATGTCGAGCCATTGCGGGGCGGGTTGCTTGCCCGCCACGATGACGTTGATGCGGTCATAGGTCCGGAGGCAGTGATCGGTGACCCACAGCAGACAGTTGGCGTCCGGAGGGAAATAGATGCGGACGATGTCCGCCTTCTTGTTGGCGACGTGGTCGACGAAGCCGGGATCCTGGTGGCTGAAGCCGTTGTGGTCCTGGCGCCAGACATGGGAGGTCAGCAGGTAGTTGAACGAGGACACCGGGCGCCGCCACGGCAGGCTGCGCGAAACCTTGAGCCATTTGGCGTGCTGGTTGAACATCGAGTCGATGATGTGGACGAAGGCCTCGTAGCAGGAGAACAGGCCGTGCCGTCCGGTCAGCAGGTAGCCTTCGAGCCAGCCCTGGCAGAGGTGCTCGCTCAACACCTCCATCACGCGGCCGTCAGGTGAGAGGTGCTCGTCATAGGGCTCGACGCGCTCCATCCAGGCGCGGTCGGTGACGTCAAAGACGGCGTCCAGGCGGTTGGACGCGGTCTCGTCCGGACCGAAGACCCGAAAGTTGCGGGCGTCGGCGTTGAGCGCCGCCACCGCGCCCAGGAAGGCGCCCATCACGCGCGTCGCTTCTGCGACCGCTCCCCCCGGACTGGGAACAGCCACCGCCAGATTTCTGTAATCCGGCAGCTTGAGCTCCCGTCTCAGCAGGCCGCCATTGGCGTGCGGGTTGGCGCCCATGCGTTTCTGGCCGGCGGGGGCGAGCGCCTGGAGTTCAGGCCGTAGCCTGCCGTCGGCGTCGAACAGCGTGTCCGGCTGATAGCTGAGCAGCCAGGCTTCGAGCAGCCTGCGATGCGCCTCGTTCTGGCGCGCCGCGGCGATCGGAACCTGGTGCGAACGCCAGAACCCCTCGACTTTCTTGCCGTCGACTTCCTTCGGGCCCGTCCAGCCCTTCGGACTGCGCAGCACGATCATCGGCCAGCGCGGCCGCTCCATAACGCTCTGCGCGCTCCGGGCTTCGTCCTGGATGGCGGCGATCCGGTCGAGCGCGCGGTCGAGAGCGGCGGCCATCAGCTGGTGCATCGCCGCCGGTTCGTCGCCCTCCACGAAGAGAGGCTCGTACCCATAGCCGACGAACAGGCTTCGAACCTCGTCGTCGCCCATGCGGCCGAGCACAGTCGGGCTGGCGATCTTGTAGCCGTTCAGATGCAGGATCGGCAGCACCGCCCCGTCATGGACCGGGCTGAGGAACTTATTGGAGTGCCAGGAAGCCGCGAGCGGACCGGTCTCAGCCTCGCCGTCGCCGACCACGCAGGCGGCGATCAGGTCGGGATTGTCGAACACCGCGCCGAAGGCGTGGACCAGAGCATAGCCGAGCTCACCGCCTTCATGGATCGATCCCGGCGTCTCCGGCGCCGCATGGCTCGGGATGCCGCCCGGAAACGAGAACTGCCGGAACAGCTTGCGGAGACCGTCACAGTCTTGCGAGACGTCCGGGTAGATCTCCGAATAGGAGCCTTCGAGGTAGGTGTTGGCCACCATGCCGGGTCCGCCATGGCCTGGGCCGCACACATAGATCAGGTCGAGGTCGCGCGCCCGAATGACCCGGTTCAGATGCGCATAGATGAAGTTGAGGCCGGGCGTCGTTCCCCAGTGGCCGAGCAGGCGCGGTTTGACGTGCTCTGCGCGGAGGGGCTCGCTCAGCAGCGGATTGTCCATCAGGTAGATCTGCCCGACCGAAAGGTAGTTCGCCGCGCGCCAGTACCGGTCGATCAGGTCAAGCTCACGAGGCTCCAGCGGCCTGTCGGATAGCTCCCGATCCATCTCAGTCCTTTCGGCGTCCTGGCCGCGCGACGGCGCGAGCGGGCGACTTGAACCGTCAAGTTAGCGCGTGACCAGGCGCGCGCTACGGCGTAAGCCGCCGATCGCGGGCGGCCGCGCAGAGGCGTTTCTGGAGAGGCGGCTGTCAGCGGGCCATCAGGACGGGCGTCGGGCTTCCCCGCAGAATCGCCTGGGTCACGCCGCCGAAGAGCCACTCGTGAAGCGGCGAATGCACGAAGGCGCCCATCACGATCAGGTCGGCGTGATAGAGGCTTGCCTGTTCGCACAGGCGCTCGGCCACGTCGCGGCCGGCGGGAAGGTCCTTGGCGGCGACGTTCACGCCATGGCGCACCAGGGCGACCGCGAGATCGGCCCCGGCGGCGCTGCGCGACAGATCCTTCTCGCCGACATAGCAGACGATCTCGACCTCCGACGCAGCCTTCAGGAACGGCATGGCGGAGGCGACGGCGCGCGAGGCGGCGGCGCTGCCGTCCCAGGCGATGATCACACGCTCGCCACGGAAGTCGCCATGGCCTTTGGGAACCACGATCGTGGGACGTCCGCTGTCGAACAGCACCGCCCGGAGGAGGCCGCCGTCGATCGTCACAACGCTCGCATCCGCATCCACGATCGAGACGTCCGCAACACGCGCCTGGGCGATCGCGCGCGCCTTGAGATCGGCATAGCTGAGCTGGGAGGCGTCGGTGTCGCAGATGACTCCGGCCATCGCCGAATCCGCGCGCGACTGCTCGGCGACGCGCTCGGCCAACTCCCGCAGGCGCCGGTTTTCGGCCGCCACCATTCCGGCCACCACGGCCGAGCCGTGCGCGCTCGGCAGGTCGAGTTTCACCGTGCCGGCCTGGATGGTCAGATGGGCGCCGGCGGCTCGGGCGAGTGACAGGCCATAGCTCAGTGCGGAGGAGCGGCCGCCGTCTCCCTCCTCGTGGGTCACGACGAGGACGTTCTTGACGTCGAGCTGATGCGGCATGGCTGATCCCTCCTGCGGTCGAGCGCACTCTCGTCGCCGGGAGCCGAGGCCTCATTGACCTTGATCAAGAGAACCGATGGGCTCCTGAGCTTGCGCTTCTGACTCAGATCAAGGCGGAGGGCAGGCGGAGACCTGCATGCTTTTTGGCGGACGGTCGCTCGTGCCGGACCGGGGGAGGTCGCCATGGCATATCAAGCAGGCGCAGGAACGAGGGGCGCGGACCGCACGCGCGACGATATCGCAGCGGCCGAACTCGCTCTCGCGGCCATTCCGATCTACGCCAACCCCTGCGGCGATTGCCTCGTCCGCTTGCGCGGCTACGTCCTGCCCCGCTCGGTTGGCGCTCCCTCGCTCGAGATGCCTACGCCGTCCATCAGCTGGCGCGAAGCGGCGCAGCCGAGGGCGATGTCGCGCATCGCCGCGGCAGCCTGACAGACGTGGCGAGCGTTCCGGTCAGACGTCCAGATTGGCGACCGTCAGCGCGTTCTGCTGGATGAACTCGCGACGCGGCTCGACGATGTCGCCCATCAGCTTGGTGAAGATGTCGTCGGCCTCGTCGACCTCCTTGACCTTCACCTGCAGCAGCGTGCGCGCGTTGACGTCGAGCGTCGTCTCCCACAGCTGGTCCGGGTTCATCTCGCCCAGCCCCTTGTAGCGCTGCAGTTGCGAGATGCCCTTGCGGCCCGCGGCGAGCACGCCGTCGACCAACCCGGTGGGTCCGTGGACGGGCGAGACGTCGTCCTTGCGCAGCAGATGCGGCGTGCGGCCGTAAATTTCCTGGAGATGCGCCGCGCGCTCGTCGAGCTTGCGGGCGTCGGCGCTGGCGATGAAGGCGGCGTCGATGGTCGCCGCTTCGCGCACGCCGCGCACTGTACGGGTGAAGGTGAAGCCTTCCTCGCTCGCCGTCCCCTCCCAGCCGCGCTCGGTTTCCTCCGAAAGCAGGTCGAGACGGCGGGCGATGTACTCCGCCGCGCCCTTGGCCTTTTCCTCGTCGCGCAGAACGTCGGCCGTCAGCGCGCCGGCGATCGCCGCCTGCTCTACGACGGAGCGCCGGTAGCGGGAATGCAGGCCGCCCAGGATGGAGCGCACCTGACGGGCGGTCTCGACCACCGACCGGAGGTCAAGCCCTGAGCGCGCCTCGCCGTTGGCGAGCTTGAGGGTGACGCCGTCGAGGCCCTGGTCGACCAGGTAATCCTCGAGCGCGCGCTCGTCCTTCAGGTACTGCTCGGACTTGCCGCGCACGACTTTGTAGAGCGGCGGCTGGGCGATGTAGACGTGCCCGCGCTCCAGAAGGTCCGGCATCTGGCGGTAGAAGAACGTCAGCAGCAGCGTACGGATGTGGCTGCCGTCGACATCGGCGTCCGTCATGATGATGATCTTGTGGTAGCGCAGCTTGTCGACATTGAACTCGTCGCGCCCGATGCCAGTGCCGAGCGCCGTGATCAGCGTGCCGATCTCCTGGCTGCCGAGCATGCGGTCGAAGCGCGCGCGCTCGACGTTGAGGATCTTGCCGCGCAGCGGCAGCACCGCCTGGAATTCGCGCGCGCGGCCCTGCTTGGCGGAGCCGCCGGCCGAGTCGCCCTCGACGATGAAGAGCTCGGCCTTCGCGGGATCGCGCTCCTGGCAGTCGGCGAGCTTGCCCGGCAGGGAGGCGATGTCGAGCGCGCCCTTGCGGCGGGTGAGCTCGCGCGCCTTGCGGGCCGCTTCACGCGCCGCCGCCGCTTCCACGACCTTCTGGACCACCGTCTTGGCGTCGGCGGGGTGCTCCTCGAGCCAGCGGTTCAGCGCCTCGTTGACGAGGTTCTCGACAGCCGGGCGAACTTCCGAGGAGACCAGCTTGTCCTTGGTCTGGGACGAGAACTTCGGATCCGGCACCTTCACCGAAAGCACGCAGGTCAGGCCTTCGCGCGCGTCGTCGCCGGTGAGCGAGACCTTCTCCTTCTTGGCGACGCCGGAGCTGTCGGCATAGCCGTTGATCTGCCGCGTCAGGGCGGCGCGGAAGCCGGCCAGATGGGTGCCGCCGTCGCGCTGCGGGATGTTGTTGGTGAAGGCCAGCACGTTCTCGTGGTAGCTGTCGTTCCACCACATCGCGACCTCGACGCCGATGCCGTCCTTCTCGGCGCGCAGCACGATAGGCGCGGAGATCAAGGGCTGCTTGGCGCGGTCGAGATAACGGACGAACGCCTCGACGCCGCCTTCGTAGAACAGCTCCTCGCGCTTCGGCTCGACGCCCCGGGCGTCGGTCAGGACGATCCGGACCCCGGAATTCAGGAAGGCCAGCTCGCGCAGCCGGTGCTCGAGCGTGGCGTAGTTGAAATCGGTCACGCCCGTGAAGGTCTCGAAGCTCGGCGAGAAGGTCACTTCGGTGCCCCGGCGGCCGTTCGCCGGCCCGGTGACCTGGAGCGGGCCGTCGGCGACGCCATGCGTGAACGACATCTCATGCGCCTTGTCGTTGCGCCAGACGCGCAGCGTCAGCTTGGTCGACAGCGCGTTCACGACGGAGACGCCGACGCCGTGGAGGCCGCCCGAGACCTTGTAGGAGTTCTGGTCGAATTTCCCGCCCGCGTGTAGCTGGGTCATGATGACCTCGGCGGCCGAAACGCCTTCCTCGGAATGGATGTCGACCGGGATGCCGCGGCCGTTGTCGGTCACGGTGCAGGAGCCGTCCGGATTGAGCGTGACCGTCACCTCGGTGGCCCAGCCGGCCAGGGCCTCGTCGATGGCGTTGTCGACGACCTCATAGACCATGTGGTGCAGGCCCGACCCGTCGTCGGTGTCGCCGATATACATGCCCGGGCGCTTGCGGACGGCGTCGAGACCCTTCAGCACGCGGATCGAGTCCGCGCCGTAGTCCTCGGCGCCGTTCGGGGTCATGTCGGTCATTCAAAGCTCTCGATCAGCGTGGCTCGCCAGTGCGGCCGTCGGCCAGGGGCACGACCCTGCGAGCGGGGAGGAATCAAGGGATTCCGAAGGCCCCATTGGTAGCCTGAAACACCGCGGAAAGCGAGTTTCGCAGGGCGCCAAAGGAGGCAAGGGACGCGCCGCGACAGCAGCATCCAAGCTACTGAGATATAGTTCGTTTTCGCGGAAACGCCAGGACGCCGGCCGGCGCTTTGCGAAAAGCCCCGATCAGCTCCGCGTCGTCTCCCTGGCGACGCCGTCCGAAACCGTGAACAGTCGGGCGCGGCCGCCGAGCTCGGCGAAGGCCGCCGGATCGGCGGCGGTGATCCACGCCTGCGCCCCGAGGGCGTCGAGCGCGCCATAGAGCGCCTCGCGCCGGAGCGGGTCGAGATGGGCGGCCACCTCGTCGAGCAGCGTCACCGGAGGGGCCCCGTCGAGCCGCGCGATCAGCCGCGCGTGCGCGAGCACCAGCCCGATCAGCAGCGCCTTCTGTTCGCCGGTGGAGCACAGCGCCGCCGGCATGTCCTTGGCGGCGTGGCGCACCAGGAGATCGCTCAGATGGGGACCCTCCAGCGTGCGACCGGCCGCCCGGTCGCGACGTCGCGCGCTCGCGAGCCGCGCCCGATAGGCGTCCTCGACAGCGGTCGCCGAGGCGTAGGAAAGCTCGGCCTCAAGGGAGCCTTCGATGGCGATCAGCGCCGCAGGGAAGGGCGAGGCCGGATCGGCGGTCTCGGCGATCAGCGCGCCGAGCCGACGCGCCGTGTCCGCGCGGGCGGCCGCGACCGCAACGGCGAGCTCCGCGAGTTCGCGCTCCACCGCGTCGAGCCAGCGAGAGTCCGCGCGCTCATCCTCGAGCAGCCGGTTGCGCGAGCGGAGCGCCTTCTCGAGGCCCGACGCCCGCGCCGCATGCTCGGGGTCGGCGGCCACCACGAGCCGGTCGAGGAACCGACGGCGATCTCCGGCCGACCCTCTGAACAGCCCGTCCATATTCGGCGTCAGCCAGACCAGACGAAGGTGCTGGGCGAACGCGCCCGCGGAAGCCACGGGGGCGCCGTCGATCCGGCAGCGGCGGCCCGTCTCCTGTCCGGGCTCCACGCCGGCGCCGAGCCGCGCCTCGCCGGCAAGGCCGACGAGATCCGCGACGATCGTCCAGGAGCCGTCGCCGGGCGTCCGGGCAAGCTCCGCGTAAGGCGCGCGCCGCAGGCCGCGGCCCGGCGCGAGCAGCGAGATCGCCTCCAGGATGTTCGTCTTGCCTGCGCCGTTCGGGCCGACGAGCGCGACCGACCGATCGCCGCAGGCGAGGTCGAGCGCCCCATAGGAGCGGAAATTCGTCAGCCGCAGGCGCGTGACGGCGACGCGGGGCGCGTGGCCTCGCGGCGGCCTGCGGTCGCCTCCGTCTGGCGTCACACCCTCATCGGCATCAGGACATAGAGCGCGGGAGCGTCGTCGCGGTCCTGAACAAGCGTGGGCGAGCCCGGGTCGGCGAGCCGGATCAGCGCGGTGTCGCCCTCGAGCTGGCCGGCGATGTCGAGCAGGTAGCGGGAGTTGAAGCCGATATCGAGCGGGTCGGAGTCGTAGTCGACCTCGATCTCTTCGGTGGCGTTGCCCGAATCCGGATTCGTGACGGTGAGCACCAGCCGCCCCTCGGCGAGCGACAGCTTCACGGCGCGGCCGCGCTCGGACGAGATCGTCGAAACGCGGTCGACCGCGCTCGAGAACTCGGCCCTGTCGACCGTGAGGCGCTTGTCGTTGCCGGTCGGGATCACCCGGTTGTAGTCCGGGAAGGTGCCGTCGATCAGCTTCGAGGTCAGCACCACATTGCCGAGCGAGACGCGGATCTTGGTCGCGGAGAGCTCCACGGTCGCCTCGCCCTCAGGGTCTTCCAGCAGACGCTGCACCTCGGCGACCGTCTTCCGCGGCACAATGACGCCGGGCATCCCCTTGGCGCCTGCCGGCGCCGGCATTTCGACGCGGGCGAGCCGATGGCCGTCGGTCGCGACGGCGCGCAGCAGGCTGACGCCGCCCTGCTCCACGACATGCAGATAGATGCCGTTCAGGTAGTACCGCGTCTCTTCGTTCGAGATCGCAAACTGGGTCTTGTCGATCAGACGTCGCAGGTCGGCCGACGCGATCTCGAAGCGCACCGGCAGCTCGCCCGCGGCGAGATCGGGAAAGTCGCTGTCCGGCAGGGTCTGCAGCGTGAACCGGGAGCGGCCGGCGCGGATCACCAGCGTGCCGCGCTCTCCGCCCATTTCGAGCGAGACCTGCGAGCCGTCCGGCAGCTTGCGGACGATGTCATAGAAGGTGTGCGCCGGCACCGTCGTGGCCCCGGCCTGCGTGACCTCCGCGGGCGTCGTCTCGACGATCTCGAGATCGAGATCGGTCGCCTGCAGCTTCAGTCCGCCGTCGCCCGCGCGCAGCAGGACGTTGGCGAGAATCGGAATCGTGTTGCGCCGTTCGACGACGCGGTGGACGTGGGCGAGAGCCTTCAGGAGGGCCGCTCGCTCGAGGGTCGCTCGCATTTTCGTCCCGCTCTCCGTAGGAGCATCGAAGGTCGGCCGCCCTGCCGCACGAGATTCGGCCGTCCCGCGGACAGAGGCTCCGCGGGGGGCGCGACATTGCATGAGGCGTGCGCCCTCGACAAGCCGTTCCGCCGGCCGGCGAAAGCGTTCAGTGGGCGGTCTGACCTTCGGCGGTTCCGTGATACCCCGTGACTTTGGGCGAACCCTCTCAATCGTTCTGCGTTGGGGGCGAGGGACGCCCGAGCCGCAAGGAGAGCCGCCATGCCTGAGATCCCGTTCGATCTCGCGGTGATGACCAGCCTGGCCATCCGTTACGGAACGAACATTCTCGGCGCCATACTGCTGGCCATTGTCGGGATTTGGCTCGCCGGCGCGGCCGAGCGCGCCGCTCATCGTCTGCTGCTGGCGACCCGCCACATGGACGTGACGGTGGCGGGCTTCCTGTCGAGCCTCGTGCGCTACGCCGTTCTGGCGGTGGCGCTGGTCGCCATCCTGCAGGTCGTCGGCATCCAGGCCACCAGCCTGATCGCCGTGCTGGGCGCGGCGTCTCTGGCGATCGGCCTCGCCCTTCAGGGCACGCTCTCGAACATGGCGGCCGGGGTGATGCTGCTGCTGTTCCGGCCGCTCCGCGTGGGCGACCACATTGAAGTGGCGGGCAAGAACGGCGAGGTGCGCGATCTCACCCTGTTCTTCACCGAGATCGCCACGGCGGACAACGTCCAGGTGCTGATCCCCAACGGCTCCGTATGGGGCAACGCGATGACGAACTTCTCCAAATATCCGAACCGGTTCGTCGAGACCAAAGTGACTGCGCGCAACGGAGACGCGGACGCGACGATCCGTGACGTGCAGGCCTTCCTGACGGAGAACCCGCACGCCCTCAACAACCCGCCCCCGGAGGTCAAGAAGGTCGGCTATGGCGACCCGATCGAGCTCAGCGTCAAGGTCTGGACGAAAGCAGCCGACACGACGGTGCTTCGGTATGAGCTCGGCAGGTTCGTGACGGAGCGCGCCAAGGCTCACGAGCAGCCGGCCCAGGCGGCGGAGTAATCCGCCGCAGCCCTATTCGAGCAGCATCCGCTTCAGCAGCTCGACCTCGTCCGACAGCGCCGAGTTGTTCTTCACCAGATCGTCGATCTTGCGCACCGCGTGCAGCACGGTGGTGTGGTCGCGGCCGCCAAAGCGGCGACCGATCTCGGGCAGCGAGCGCAGCGTCAGCTGCTTCGCCAGATACATCGCGACCTGGCGGGGCCGCACGACGGTCTGGGTCCGTCGCGACGACAGGATGTCGGCGCGGCTCACCTGATAGTGGCGAGCCACGATGCGCTGGATCTCCTCGATCTTGACCCGCTTTGGCTCGACCTGACGAACGAGGTCGCGCAGCGCGGTTTCGGCCATCTCGACCGTGATGGGCGCGCCCGTCAGGGTGTTGTGCGCCAGCAGACGGTTGACCGCGCCGTCCAGGTCGCGGCCGTTCGCCGTCACCACGCGCGCCACATAGGCGATGACGTCATCGGGCGCATCGAACCGAGGATGGGCGGCCTTGGCGGCCGCGACGCGGGTGCGGAGGATCTTGCCGCGCAGCTCCTCGTCGAGAGCTCCCATTTCGAGCGTCAGTCCGCCCGCGAGCCGTGACCGCAGCCGCTCGTCGACGCCCTCCAGTTCGGACGGCGCCCGGTCGGCCGCCACAATCACCTGCTGGCGTCCGTCGAGCAGGGAGTTCAGCGTGTGGCCGAACTCCTGCTGGACCGTCTTGCCCTGCAGGAACTGCAGGTCGTCGATGATGAGCAGGTCGATCGCGCGAAGCCGCTCCTTGAAGGCCAGCGCGGTTTGCGCGCGGAGCGACGCCACGAAGTCGAACATGAACTTCTCGGCTGTCAGATAAGTCACGCGCCGGCCGGTCGCCTCCGCGGCGTGGGCGGTCGCCTGCAGCAGGTGCGTCTTCCCAAGGCCCACCGCGGCATGGATGACCAGCGGGTTGAACGTCACCGGATCTCCCGGTCGGGCGTCGGCGATCTGGCGGGCCGCCGCATAGGCCATGGCGTTGGAGCGGCCGGTCAGGAACGTGTCGAATGTCAGCCGCCGATCGAGCGGCGAACCGCCGATCCGGGCGGCGGCGTCCGGGCGCGGAAGCTGCGAAACCAGAGAGGCGGGACGGATGTCGACCGGATCCGGAACGGGCGCCACGACCACGTCGCGCGCGCCGGCCGCAAGCTTGGGGGCCGCGACCCTGACGCCGATCGAGACGCGGCGCACGTCGGAATGCTCCTCGGCGAACACGGCCGCGATCCGCTCTGAATAATGCGACTGGATCCACGACTTCAGGAAGCGGGTCGGGACGGTCAGGTGGGCGACTTCGCCTTCGATCCGATCAAGCACGAGGCGCACGAACCAGCTCGTGTAGACATCCTCGCCATATTCCGCTCGCAACCGGCGGCTTACGGCCGACCAGAGAGCGTCATGCTCCGATCCATCGTCGAGCTCGTGCGCGGCCAGGCTTCTCGATTGGGCTGCGAGCTGCGAGCTGGGCATCAAAAATCCCTCCGAGACGTGCGACGTTTGAAGGCGAGACTGGCGTCTTGAGCGGCGGCGTCAGGACTGGACCCAGGGCAGGCCGTCGGCCTTCCAGCCGGCGGTCGCGCCCCGGTGTCGGCTGCCGTCGAGCGGCCCCTCGAAGCCTCCGACGACGTTGAAGCACCGGGTCCAGCCTCTCGCCGCCAAGGCGGCCGCGGCGGCTTGGCTACGGGCTCCGCTGCGACAGAGGAAGAAGACCGGCGTTTCCGGACCGGCCCCCGTCTGGGACAGAGCTGCGGCGACATCGTCGGCGAAGCCGCCGTCAACCTGCATCGAGGGGTAGCTCTGCCACTCGCGCAGCAGCGGGCGCTTCGCCAGCGGAGAGAGGTCCGGCAGCCCTACGAAGGACCATTCGGCGCTCGTGCGCACGTCCACCAGAGCGGCGGCGGGCTCGTTCGCGAGCGTTGCCCAAGCCTCCTTCGGCGCGACGTCACCGGCATATGGCGTCTCATGATCTGGCATAGAAATTCCATCGCCGGATGCAGATCCGGCGCCTCACATTCGTAACTGGCCCACTGGAGAACGACCGCGCGCGCCCAGGCGCATCTCTACGCCAACGTAATCCGCTCAGCGCGCGACGCGATGAACCATGCCCCGCCCCAAGAGGCGAGGTCAAAACTTGTGGAACTCGGGATCTTTAACGAGAACGACTGCAGAATATCGCTTTATTATCAACGATCATCTCGTCGGCCCCCATTGACCGGGAAGATACCCGAGAGGCTGATCGGGATGCAATGGGGCATCGTAAACGAATCGGGGCGGGAGGCGGATTCGCGGCGTTCCAATCCGGGAACGCGATGTGGGCCGGCGGTGCAAAACCCTGCATAGCCAGCGAATTTGCGTGGGCCCCAAACGCCGCTCCGAGAACCGGCCCGCCGGGAAGAATTTTCGACCCCGATGTCGGCCTCCATCGCCCCCTGTCCGGATTCCCGGTCCGTCTCCGCGTCTACGCGATAAGCCTCTGAGAGAACTGGGTTTTTTCTGTCCGCAAAAGTGACGCAGACTCGTCATGATGGCGATTCAGAGCTTTTTCGGAGTCAAGCCGGATTCTGCGGCAGGATCGCGTTCCAGCGCCTGCGTGTCGTGCATGCCAGAACGCAAAAAGCCCGGCCGAAGCCGGGCTTTTGACTGCGAACAGCAGCGGCGATCAGGCGAGCGCGCGCACCCGCGCCGACAGGCGCGACACCTTCCGGGAGGCGGTGTTCTTGTGGAACACGCCCTTCTGGGCGGCGCGCATCAGCTCCGGCTCTGCGACCGCGAGCGCGGCCTTTGCGTCTTCCGCACGGCCGGCGGCGATCGCCTCCTCGACCTTGCGGAGGAAGGTGCGGACGCGGCTCTTGCGCGCGCCGTTGATCGCCGTGCGCGCGGCGATCTTGCGGACGGCCTTCTTGGCCGACGGCGTGTTGGCCATAAATCGGAAATCCTTGTGAGGCGGCGGTGGCGGACCGCGCCGGGCAACAGAAGAGCAGCCGCCTTCCGGGCGGCCGCGGGAGCGCGTCACCTAGCAAGAGAGGCCTGTCGCGTCAACGCTCAGGTTGCGGCGGCGCGCAGAGAGAATTGGGACGCCTTGGCGGCGCCCTCAGGCGGCGGAGCCGCGAAGCGGGCGCGCGGCCAGGTGATGCGGATCCGCGCGCCGGTCAGCGGCGGCGGCGCATTTCTGAGCTTCAGCTGCGCGCCCGAACGCTCGAGAAGCGTCTTGGCGATGAAGAAGCCGAGCCCGAGACCGCCGGCTTCGACCGGAGCGCCGCGACCTGCGGCCCGGCTCGAGACATAAGGCTCGCCAAGCCGGTCGATGATCTCCGGCGCGAAGCCCGGACCGTCGTCGGCGACTTCGACCTCGACTCGGTCCGCGTCCCACCGGGCGGTGACGGTGACGCGGGAGCGGGCGAAATCGACGGCGTTCTCGACGATGTTGCCGATGCCATAGAGGACGCTGGGATTGCGCAGCCAAGACGGCTCAGCCGCGGGGTCGCCAAGCGCGGCGACCTCAAGCGCGACGCCGAAATTGCGGTGCGGCGCGACGATTTCCTCGAGCATGTGGCGCATCGCCATCCGCTCGAACGGCGCGTCGCCTTCGTCGAGCGAGGTCAGCGTCTTGAGGATCTCGCGACAGCGGGCGACCTGCTCGCGCAGCAGCTTCATGTCGTCGTCATGCGGCCCGGGCGTGAGGGCGCGTTCCAGCTCCTTGGCCACGAGCGCGATCGTGGCGAGCGGCGTGCCGAGTTCATGGGCGGCGGCCGCCGCCAGCCCGTCGAGCGCGGACAGGTGCTGCTCGCGGGCGAGAACGAGCTCGGTCGCGGCGAGCGCCTGGCTGAGCTCGCGCGCCTCCTCGGCGACCCGCCAGGCGTAGACGCCGATGAACACCAACGCCAGCATGAGCGCGACCCACTGCCCGACCAGATAGAGGAACGGCAGCTCGACCGCATGCGGCGACGGCCAGGGCAGGGGCAGGTGGACGAAGGCGAGCAGGGTCGCGAGCCCCACGACCAGCGCGCCGAGCGCCGCTGTGGTGCGCGGGGTGAGCGCGGTGGCGGAGATCATCACGGGCGCGAGGAACAGAACGCAGAACGGATTTTCGAGCCCGCCCGTCAGGAACAGCAGCGCGGCGAGCTGCAGCAGGTCATAGGCCAGCAGGAGACCCGCGGCCGGACCCTCCAGCCGGTGAGTGATCGGGTAGCGCAGCCGCAGGGCGACGTTCAGCCCGCCCGAGCACGCGATCACCGCAAGGCAGGCTGCGAGCGGCAGCGGGAAGCCAAGCGCCATGTGGACTGCGAACACCGCGCAGCTCTGGCCCGCCACGGCGAGCCAACGCAGCCGGATCAGGGTGTCGAGCCGGAGATGATGTTCCGTGATGAGGTTTTCCGGGGGACGATCGAAGTCCAAGAGATCCGCCTTCCGAGCCTTGAAGACGGCCGTCATGGCCGGCTTTGCGTGGCGCGACAAGCGCCTAGGGCCGTACCGCCTGGACGACGCGCATGCGATCCCCGACGATCAGAAGCGCCGACAGCACGCCGGTGTGGAAGGCGCCGGTGTCGAGGTTGATGCGGTGCAGGTGCGACAGGTCGACGTCCGGCTGCGGCGTGTGGCCGTGGATCACCGCCACGCCGTCGTCATAGGGGCCGCGGCTCTCAAGCCAGGGCCGCCGCGTCCACATCAGCGTGCGCGGGGACTGCTCCGAGAGGGGAAGGCCTGGTTCGATGCCGGCATGGACGAACGCCAGATCTCCGATCCGGTGCAGTTGCGGGAGCTGCGTCAGCCAGTCGATGACGTCGCGCCCGAGCGCGCCCGCAAAGGCCTGCCGCCAATCAGGGCGATCGTCCGCGACGCCGAGTTCTGCGAGCGTCTCGCCGCCACCGAACTCAAGCCACATCGCCTTCTCGTGGGGATCCTCGGTGAGGATGGCGCTCAGCATCCGATCCTCATGGTTGCCCATAAGCGTCACGCACGCGACGCCGGGGAGACCAGCTCGGGCTCGCCGCAGCGCGGCGACCGAGCCGGGGCCGCGGTCGACCAGATCGCCCAGCTGGACGAGGCTCGACTCCCGCGCCGCCTGGAGGTCGGGCAGCAGGGCGTCGAGCAGGGCGGCGAACAGATCGTCCTGGCCGTGGACGTCCCCGATGGCCGCCACGGCCTGGCGCTCGGCGAGCGGACGGATCGCGGCCGTCCAGTCGCCGCGCCGGATCAGCGGGGTCACGCGGCGAGGGTCCGCGCCGAGGCGCGGACCGGGATGAGCGACCTGCGCCCGATCACTTCATGATCATGAGAATGACCCGCTGGCCCGCCTTGGAGTCGAGCTCCGCGGCCGTTAGCTTGCCGTCCTTGTTGGCGTCGGCCCGCTTGAAGTGCATGCGCAGGATCTTCAGCCATTCGTCCATCTCGAGGGTCTGATCGCCGTCGGCGTTGAACCGCGCCCATTCCTTTTCGGTGATGCGCCCCTTGGTCTCGCCGCTTTCGAGCGTCGTGTCGCCGTCGGGGTTGATGGCCTGGAACGTCTTGACGCCCGCATCGATCACCTCGGCGATCTCGAGGGTGTCGTCGCTGTCCTTGTTGATGCTCTTGAGCGCATCCGCTCCCGAGGTGGCCGCGGCGGCGGGCGCGGCGGCGAACATAACGGCGGCGGCAAACGCGGCGGCGATGCGGTAGCTCATGGAGATCTCCTTTAATAATAAGAACGTTGCGCCCTGAATTACTTCGCGGCGCGGCGGCAATATGGAGACAAGCCGCGCTCTTAGAAAGGGCTTAGAAACAACGTTCTTCGCTTATGAGACCACTTAGCGCGCTCGATCGTGCAGTCGATCTGCTGCTGGAACGCGAGGTCTGTCCTCAATCGACGCTCAAGGGCGCGACAGCCTCTCCGCCTGTTCGATCCACTTGTCGCGCGCGATCCGGCCGCGCGGCGTGATGCGCTGCTCCAGTTCGGCGATCTCGTCCGGGGACAGACGCGAGAGCTGCCAGAAGTGGAAGATGCCGGCCTCGTTGAGCAGTTCCTGGATGCGCGGCCCCACGCCGACGATCTGCGTGAGGTCGTCCGAAGGCCGGCGCGACTGCGCCGTCGCGCGGGCCTCGCGCGTGCGCACCAGGGGTTCTACGGCCGGCAGCGCCTCGGCGGAGGCGACGCCGGCCTGCTCGGCCGGACGGGTCGCGGGCGCGGGCCGCGCCGGCCTCGGCTCGTGCGAACTGATGAAATCGCGGATGCGCGGCGCGATCTCCGCCCGGAAGCGCGAGCCGTTGAACACGCCATAGTGACCGACGCGATCCTGCAGGTAATGGGCGCGCTTGTCGTCGGACAGGCGGGTGCAGAGCTTGTGCGCCGCCTGGGTCTGCCCGACTCCGGAGATGTCGTCGCGCTCGCCCTCGACCGTCATGAGCGCGCAGCGCGTGATCTTCGAGCAGTCGACCGGCTTGCCCCGGTGGGTCATGGCGCCCTTCGGCAGGGCCTGGCGCACGAACACCGTGTCCACCGTCTGCAGGTAGAACTCGGCCGTCAGATCCATCACCGCGAGGTATTCGTCGTAGAACTCGCGGTGTTTCTCTGCAGAATCGCCGTCCCCTTCGATCAGGTGCTTGAAGAACTCGTGATGCGCGGACACGTGCCTGTCGAGGTTCATGCTGACGAAGCCGGTGAGCTGCAGGAAGCCCGGATAGACCTGCCGCATCGCGCCAGGGTGCGGCCACGGCACCATGGTGACGACGTTGCGCTGGAACCACTCGGTGCCGCGCTCGATCGCGACCTCGTTGACGGCCGTCGGGTTTTCGCGCGTGTCGATCGGACCGCCCATCAGCACCATCGATCGCGGCGTGAAGGGATCCTCCTCGGCTTCCATGCGGGCGACGGCGGCCAGCACCGGCACCGCCGGCTGGCAGACCGCCATGACGTGGACCTCGCCCTTCAGGAAGTGGAAGATCGAGATCAGGTAGTCGATGTAGTCGTCGAGGTCGAAGGGGCCGTCGCTGAGCGGCACGAGGCGGGCGTCGGTCCAGTCGGTGATGTAGACGTCGTGGTCCGGCAGCATCGCCTCGACGGTGCCGCGCAGCAGCGTCGCGTAGTGGCCGGACATCGGCGCCACGATCAGGAGCTTGGGCTGCTTGCGCCGCCCCTCGCGCAGTCCGCGTTGAAAATGGATGAGGTTGCAGAACGGCCGGCTCCAGGCGATCTCCTCGGTCACCGGCACGCGTTCGCCCTGCACGAGCGTGGAGGCGACGCCGAACTCAGGCTTGCCGTAGCGCCGCGTGGCGCGCTCGAAGACTTCGCACATCGCCCCGACCTTGCGCCCCCAGTCGGTGTGCGAGAGCGGGTTGACCGGGTTCTTGAAGTAGAGCTTGCCGGCGTCGGCGAAGGCGCGCGCCGGCCCGAGCGAGGCCTGGGCGGCCTCGAACAGCCAGTAGAGCGGCATCGTGGTCGCGGAGCCGCCCCAGTCGGACGTCGCGGGCGCGCCGCCGAACTCGCCGATCCCGGTCATTTTCCTGTCTCGAGGCATCGACGGGCCCTTTCGATGCTGCGCCGCAATAGAGCCGAACGATTCTCCCTTCGGGGCCTGACGTCAATGCCGCCTTGGTCGTCATCCTTCTTGCGCAGGCCGTTGGCGCGCGCATGAAGAAAGGGCGCGCCTTGCGACGCGCCCCGCGAGCCGTTTTGCGCGCGCCCCTTCAGGCGCGTTCTTCGAGGGGGTGGGTTCTGAGGCGGTGGGGGTCGTAGAACGGGGTTCGGACGACGGCGGCGGCGACGGGGCCGTCGGGGGTCTCGACCTCGAGGGCGGTGCCGATCGCGGCGAA